>JGI20155J14468_10003609_pt1 | contig 10706 bp, 10 predicted proteins | sample COG_05_FD_14468 | JGI IMG/M metagenome (IMG submission 14468)
AAAAACCGTCAATTTGACGGTTTTTTTTTATGATACATATATTGAGATTTTAAAAAAAACCGAGAATCACAGGGGGATGTGAATATGAGAAGTGGGGGACAACTACTTGTAGACCAACTCATCAAACAAGGGGTGAAAGATGCCTTCTGTGTGCCTGGCGAAAGTTATCTAGCTGTCCTTGACGCGCTTTATTTAAAACGCGAGCAGATTTCATTGTATGTTGCACGACAAGATGGTGGCGCCGCTTTTATGGCTGAAGCCTACGGCAAAGCGACCGGCAAAACTGGTATTTGTTTTGTCACCAGAGGTCCGGGAGCCACCAATGCCAGCATTGGGGTTCATACTGCTTATCAAGACTCAACGCCCATGATTTTATTTATTGGTCAAGTGGGTAGTGACATGGTTGAGCGTGAAGCATTCCAAGAAATGGATTACAGACGTATGTTTGGTCAGATGAGCAAGTGGGTAGCGCAGATTGATCGAGCAGATCGTATTCCAGAGTATGTGGCTCGAGCGTTTCAGGTGGCTAATTCAGGAAGGCCAGGACCCGTAGTGCTGGCTCTACCAGAGGATATGCTCGTTGAGTTAGTCAATGTGCCGGACGCTGAAAGAGTTGTAGTCGCTAAAAATCGTCCAACAGTACAAAGTATGTTGGACGTAAAGAAGCTTCTGGAAAAGAGTTCAAAACCCCTAGTTATCCTTGGTGGGAGTGGTTGGTCTGAGCGGGCCTATCTTCAGGTACGTGCATTTATTGAAAAAAATAATTTGCCAGTGGGGTGCTCCTTTCGGCGACAAGATTTATTTGATAACCATCATCCTAACTATGTAGGCGATATTGGTATCGGTATTAATCCTAAGTTAGCACAAATGGTGAAGGAGTCTGATTTGCTTCTGGTGATTGGTGCTCGCCTTGGGGAAATGACCACAAGTGGGTATACGTTAATCCAAAGCCCCAAACCGACACAAAAACTCATTCATATACATCCCGGTCTAAACGAGCTTGGGCGGGTATTTCAAGGGGATGTAATGATTAATTCAGATGTAGAAGAGGCGATTGATGCTTTGTTAGACATCCCTCAAATCAACTCTTCATGGAATGCATGGCTAGAAACGGGTAACGATAATTATCGAGAAAATGTGATTCCAATGTCCTCTCCGGGGGAAGTGGATCTCGGCGAGGTTATGGCAGTACTTCGCGGTTTGCTTCCACGCGATAGTGTTATTACAAATGGTGCGGGAAACTTTAGTGGTTGGATTCATCGACATTGGCAGTATGCTGGTTACAAAACACAGGTTGCCCCAACGAATGGCGCTATGGGTTATGGAGTACCGTCGGGCGTTGCCGCTAAAGTTGCGTTACCAGACAAGTTTGTTGTGAGCGTTTCTGGCGATGGGTGTTTTTTAATGAATGGTCAGGAGATTTCCACCGCAATTCAATACAACCTTAAGATTTTATTTATTGTTTTTGATAATGGAATGTACGGCACTATTAGGATGCATCAAGAGCGTGACTATCCTGAACATGTATATGGCACCGATTTAATGAATCCTGATTTCGCAGCGCTTGCGAGAGCCTACGGTTTATACGCTGAGACAATTAATTCGACTGAAGATATTAAGGATGCTGTAGGTCGCTGTATCGAGAAAGACGTGGCGAGTTTAATTCATATAAAAGTAGATCCAGAGGCGATAACGACCAGAACGACGCTTACGGCAATTCGCAAGAATGCATTAGCAAATTCGAAATAGAGTTAGCTAGATAAGTTTAAAATGCTACCGCTTGGCCATCTCGTCTAGGCTCAGAGCCAGCCGTGTATCCGTTTTTGCTTTTAATAATCATTTGTGCGGCTCCGAAATCATAGGCGCCATAAGGGGTTCTTGAAACTCTATGGCCCAATTTCTCTAGCTTTTTAATACTGTCTTCCCCGAAGGTACTCTCTACAAGAATTTTTCCATCTTTGTTAATTTTCCACCGTGGTGAATTAATGATTTCTTGAGGATTCGTCGATTGTCTTATTAATTTGCGAAATATTTGGAGATGGCCTTGGGCTTGCATGTCTCCTCCCATGACACCAAAGCTTGAGAAGGGAGCCCCACTGCGTGTTATGAACCCTGGAATGATTGTGTGGAATGGGAATTTACCTCCGCCCACACAATTAGGGTGGTGCTCCTCTAGTGAAAACCCAGCTGCCCGATTTTGCAAACTAATCCCCGTCTTGGGAATAACGATTCCTGAACCAAAGCCCATGTAGTTCGATTGTATGAATGAGACCATCATGCCGTTAGCATCCGCGCTGGTTAGGTAAACCGTGTCAGAGTGAACTTTGTGTCGTGTTGTTAGTTGACATACTTTTTCAATCGATATCTTCTGAGCAAGGTGACGATGAAACGAAGCAGATAAAAGCTCATCTATCGGAGTGCGCATATAGGTAGGGTCGCCTACTTCGGAATAGACGGTGTCCAATGCTAGTTTCATTGATTCAATTTCTAAGTGGAGCTTAATTACATCGCTGGATTGACTTGAGGTGCCCTCTAGTTCCTTTAGAATTCCATTTGCGATTAAAACTGCAATTCCTTGGCCGCTGGGTGGGATTTCGTGCAGCTCGAAACCCATATGTTCGGTAGTAATAGGGTCAACCCACGTTGGAGTATGTTGATCCAGATCGTTAAGGCTCAATTTGCCTTCATGTTTGACGGAGTCATCCACCATTTTTTGCGCCAACTCGCCTCGGTAAAAGGCGTCCCCATAGGTTTTCGCAATTATCTCTAATGATTCAGCGTGATCAGGTAACCGGAAGCGTTCACCCGGTTCTGGAGTTCTACCGAAACTTGTAAAGATTCGCTGAAACTCCGTGTATTTTGTGAAGCGCTTAATTTGTTGCGCCCATTGATCGGCAATGATGGGGGATACTAAAAAACCATCTCTCGCGTAGCGGATCGCCGGCTCGAATAAGTCTTCAAAAGGTAAGTATCCAAAACGACGTGACAGTGCCACCCAAGACGAAACTGCTCCAGGCACACTCACCGATCGCCACCCTAAATCAGGCATACTGCGGTATTGCTTAAAGTCCTCATACGACCAATTCGCCGGATATTTCCCGGACGCATTTAATCCATGAATTTTTCGCCCATCCCATACGAGACAGAAAGCATCTGCGCCGATGCCATTCATTGTCGGTTCTACGACAGTGAGTGCGATGGCTGATGCTATCGCTGCGTCGACAGCGTTGCCACCACGACTCATCATGGACAGCCCGGCCTGAGCGGCTAAGGGCTGTGAGGTAGAAACGATGTTGTCTCCAAAGATTGCACTTCGGTGAGAGTCTGGACGAATAACCATGTTGTGTGAGTTAGTTATTTGAAATCAACTATAATCGTATTTTGTAAATAATGTCGAACAGACATTATCTGAGGGGTTTACGTGGACATAGGTTATTGGATTCAGTTGTTGAGCCTTTATGCAATTCCTGCAGTATTGGCGATCACACTGCATGAGGCAGCACATGGTTATGCGGCAAAGAGATTAGGTGACCTTACGGCTTATCAGGAGGGTCGCATTACGCTGAACCCCATCAAACATATTGATTTAATTGGTACGTTAGTCGTGCCGGCGGTTCTTCTACTGGCTACCGGTGGAAAAATAGCTTTCGGTTGGGCGAAGCCCGTACCCGTAAACTTTTCAGCGCTCAGAAACCCCAAACGAGACATGCTTTGGGTCGCGGCGGCTGGTCCAGGTGCAAACTTGGCAATGGCTATTGGTTGGGCGTTACTCTTCAAGCTAGCCCTGACCGCGCCAGAAAATTACTTCAGCTCTCCTTTGCTTGAGATGTCGAAAGGCGGCATCTTGATCAATCTGGTGTTGATGGTACTAAATTTGATTCCTGTGCCGCCACTTGATGGCGGGCGGATCGCCATTAGTGCGTTGCCGCATGCTATGGCATACAACTTAGCAAAGCTCGAACCTTATGGGTTATTGATCATCATGTTGTTGATGGCGTCGGGAGTGCTCAGTTCATTCATGTATCCAATTCTGGGCTCTATCATTGGAATGTTATCTTTTGTTTTTGGTATCTAGAGGAATAATTAATGTTTGATGACCGTGTTTTATCAGGGATGCGACCAACTGGCGCATTGCACCTTGGTCACTACAATGGTGTGTTGGAAAACTGGTTGAAATTACAGCATGAATATCAGTGTTTATTTTTTGTGGCTGATTGGCACGCATTGACAACTCATTACGATTCACCAGAGGTGATCGAGGATAATGTATGGGATATGCTGATCGACTGGTTAGCCGCGGGCGTTGATCCTTCTCAAGCTACTCTATTTATTCAGTCGAAAGTTCCTGAACATGCGGAGCTACATTTGCTGATGTCCATGATGACGCCGCTCGGATGGCTCGAGAGAGTCCCAACATACAAAGATCAACAAGAGAAATTGTCGGAGAAAGATTTATCGACTTACGGATTTTTAGGTTATCCGCTACTTCAAAGCGCGGATATATTGATATATCGTGCCAATTTAGTTCCAGTCGGTGAAGATCAAGTCGCGCATATTGAATTTACTCGAGAAATAGCGAGACGTTTCAATCATATTTATGGAAAAGAACCTGGATTTGAGGCTAAAGCAGAGAGCGCTGTTAAACAGCTGGGTAGCAAGCGTGCAAAATTGTATCGAGATCTTAAAAATCGCTACCAAGAACAAGGCGATGACTCGGCTCTGGACTCAGCACGAGCGTTACTTGAGGAAGCTGCAAACTTATCTTTAGGCGATCGAGAACGGCTCTTTGGTTATTTAGAAGGTGGTGGGAAGATGATTTTATCCGAGCCTCAGGCACTGTTGACAGCTGCCTCTAAAATGCCTGGGTTGGATGGCCAAAAAATGTCTAAATCGTACAACAACACAATTTCATTGAGAGAGGATTCAGTCTCTATTGAGAAAAAGATACGCACAATGCCTACCGATCCAGCTCGGGTAAGGAGAACGGACCCGGGAGACCCAGATAAGTGTCCTGTTTGGCAGCTGCACTGTATCTACTCCGATGAAAAAACTAAAGATTGGGTGCAAGAGGGATGTAAATCAGCAGGTATTGGCTGTATAGAGTGTAAGCAACCATTGGTGGAATCAATTGGTAAAACGCTCGCACCTATTCGAGAGCGGGCGCAACAGTATATTGACGATCCAGCTCTGGTGAGAAATATCATTGCAGATGGTAATGATCGCGCTCGGAAGCTGGCCTCAGAGACAATGCGGGATGTTCGTGAAGCTATGGGACTAGATTACAGCTAGCAAGCGTTGCTAGCTCTTTTGTCGCATCAGTCGTTGCTGTTCTCGTTGCCAATCTTTTTCTTTTATCACGGCTCGCTTATCGTGTTGCTTTTTACCTTTAGCTAAGCCAATCGACAGTTTAATTCTTCCTTTTGAGTAATGGAGATCAAGAGGCGTTAAGGTGTAGCCCGATCGTTCTACTTTGCCAATGAGTTTCGCGATTTCTTCTCTATGCATTAACAGTTTTCTAGTTCTAACAGGGTCAGTAGTAACATGTGTCGACGCTGAATTTAAGGGGCTTATATGAGATCCGATGAGAAAGAGTTCTCCACTTCTGATAATTACATAGGACTCTTTTAATTGGCTACGACCAGCGCGAATCGCTTTAACTTCCCATCCTTGCAGACATAAACCTGCCTCGAATTTTTCTTCGATAAAAAAATCGTGATAGGCTTTTTTGTTTTGAATAATGCTCATTTTTTAACGACCCTTGAAGGAACCTGTATGTTATTCCAAATGAAGTGGTTATGCTTAACGTTTTTTCGTGTCATCTGATCTGTTATGTCTACGGTAAAGAAGTCTGCACTTGTTGTTTACTCCGCAGAGAGGATCTTTGATCTGGTGAACTCAGTGGAACAGTATCCAGAATTTCTGCCTTGGTGTGGGGGCACGCGTATTGATGAGCAGTCTGACCTGTATATGGTTGCAGAAGTTACTATTGGATACAAAGGGATTAATAAGGCTTTTAAAACAAGAAATGAACTATTACGACCGACCGAAAACATGGCTGGCGGTATTAAAATGAATCTATTAGAGGGACCTTTTAAACATTTGGATGGGGAGTGGATCTTCACGCCTTTAGATACGAATGGTAGTCGTATTGAATTTGAGCTACGTTATCAATTTTCAAACATCTTAATGTCCAAATTGATTGGTCCAGTGTTCGATCGCATCGCAGAAACCTTTGTCGATTCGTTCGTTCGAAGAGCCGAGCAGTTGTATGGCTGATGAACATCAAATAGATGTTGAGGTCTTATTTGCCACCAATAGGGAGGAATATTCGGAATCTTTATCGGTAGACCTTGGAAGTACTATTGGCGAAATATTAGATAAATCGCATGTTGCTGCGACAGCGTTTCGTTACTTGAATAGCGATTCATTGTCTGTAGGCGTGTGGGGTAAGCGCGTGAAGTTAAGCGCAAAGATTACTGATGGCGACCGAATAGAGATATACCGTGATTTGATTGCAGATCCGAAAGAGCTAAGGCGCAGCGGTCGTTTAGTTTCAAATAGAGGTAAAGTGAATGCCACGCGATCGAATGATTAGCGATGTTCATACAAAGGTTCTTTTTTTTGCTCTAATCCTAAGGTAAAAAAATGAATTGCTTTATTCGCCACTTCTAGCGCATCTGGGTATAACTGATTGCTTGCAAGCTCTTCAGCTGCCAACAAGTGTTCTTCTGCAATAATCCAACGAGCCCCTTCAATACGGGCTTTTTCATTTAGGCTTCTCGCTTCGGCTAAAGCACTCTCGGCTCTGTTTTGAATATCTGATTGCCCAAACGCACTAATAGTGGTTAGTTGTGAAATTAAAAATATAAAAGTCAGGCGTCGGAAGATAGAAATCATAAAAAAGTTGCTTTTCGCCGTTAGTATTTATCAATTAACTCTAGGTATCGTATAATAACGTCTTTGGACGGCTAATCTCTATGCGTGTAAAGCAAAAAGCTCTGACGTTTGATGACGTACTTCTCGTCCCAGCACATTCTACAGTGCTCCCCAGAGATGTATCCCTTGTCTCAAATTTAACTCGAAATATAAGTTTAAATATTCCCGTTGTATCGGCAGCTATGGATACGGTCACAGAGTCGCGATTGGCTATCGCCGTTGCGTTGGAAGGCGGGGTAGGAATTCTTCACAAGAATATGTCCATTTCGGACCAAGCGCGAGAAGTATCTCGGGTCAAGCGATTTGAAAATGGCGTAGTCAAGGATCCAGTGACTATTTCTCCTGATATGACGGTAGGGGCGGTACTGGACCTGACGAAGCAACACAAGATCTCTGGACTTCCAGTTATGGAAGGAAAAAAGGTTGTAGGGCTAGTTACTAATAGAGATTTACGCTTCGAAAAGAATTTGGATCAGCCGGTCAGTAAGATCATGACGGTTGCGGAGAAGCTCATCACCGTGGACGAACAAGCAACGAGTGAGGATGCAATAACGTTGATGCATCAACACCGTATTGAACGTGTACTTGTTGTAGATGACGGATTTCACCTGAAAGGGCTTATAACGGTCAAGGACATCTTAATGTCTTCGGAGTACCCGATAGCAGCCAAAGATACTCAAGGTAGCCTATATGTCGGAGCAGCTGTTGGGACGGGTGAGGATACAGAGAAAAGAGTTGAGGCCTTAGTGACCGCTGGTGTCGATGTTATTGTGGTGGATACCGCTCACGGACATTCGCAGGGAGTTATTGATCGCGTCTCTTGGGTCAAGAAACATTACCCAAGCATAGATGTGATTGGTGGGAATATTGCAACAGCTGATGCGGCCAGAGCCTTAGCAGATGCCGGTGCCGACGGGGTTAAGGTAGGTATTGGGCCGGGCTCAATTTGCACAACGAGGGTAGTGGCCGGTGTCGGGGTGCCTCAGATTACCGCAATAGATAACGTCGCTAATGCGTTGCATAAAGAGGGGATACCTCTTATTGCCGACGGCGGTATCAGATACTCTGGAGATATCGCAAAGGCGATTGCGGCAGGGGCATCTACGGTAATGCTTGGTGGTTTGTTAGCTGGTACTGAAGAGTCACCGGGAGAAATCGAGTTATTTCAAGGTCGTTCGTATAAGTCTTATCGAGGGATGGGCTCGCTTTCAGCGATGCAAAAAGGCTCTAGCGATCGTTATTTTCAGGACAGCGCTTCCACAGCGATAGACAAACTAGTCCCTGAGGGTGTGGAGGGTCGTGTGCCCTATAAGGGCTCAGTTGTGGCGGTGATACATCAGCTTATAGGTGGCCTTAGATCATCCATGGGGTACTTGGGATGTGGAACGATTCCTCAGATACATGAAGGCGCATCATTTGTTGAGATTTCATCATCTGGAATGAAAGAGTCGCACGTTCATGACGTACAAATTGTTAAGGAAGCACCTAACTACAGGGTCGAGTAGTCACATATTGTGCTCTTCAGTTTCGACTCATTAGCAACCCATATCGGCAACAGACATAAATGCGAAAAAATAAGATACTTGTATTGGATTTTGGATCTCAATATTCACAGCTTATTGTTAGACGAATCCGTGAAATTGGGGTGTATTGTGAATTGCTGCCCTACGACGCAGATGCCTCTGCGATTAGTGAATTCGATCCAAAAGGAATAATTCTTTCGGGAGGCCCAGCCTCAGTTTACGAGGAGGGCGATAGCCCCAGTGCTCCAGATATGATTTTTGATCTTGGTATTCCGTTGTTAGGTATATGTTACGGGATGCAAACGATGGCGAGTCAATTGGGTGGTACTGTTGTGGCTGCTCGTAAACGAGAATTTGGTTTTGCCGAGATCAGGGCTAGAGGACATTCAGGATTATTAAAAAATATATCTGACCGAACGAACGCAGATAACCATGGCCTGTTGGATGTTTGGATGAGTCATGGTGATAAGGTAACCGACTTACCGAAAGGCTTTAAGGTTATTGCCTCAAATGAATCCACACCGATCGCCGGAATGGCTGACGAAGTTCGTAACTTCTATGGACTTCAGTTTCACCCTGAGGTTACCCACACCGCTCAAGGATCGGAGATACTCAAGCGATTCATTATCGATGTATGCCGATGTAAGGCAGATTGGAGCATGCCGTCATTTGTGGATGATCAGGTTTCGCGTATTAAACGGACCGTTGGGGATGACGAAGTTATTCTGGGTTTATCTGGCGGGGTTGATTCTTCGGTTGCTGCTGCTCTAATTCAAAAATCGATCGGTCCCAAACTAACGTGTGTTTTTGTTGATAACGGCTTACTTCGGCTCAATGAGGCGGAGCAGGTCATGGCTACATTTAAGGAAAACTTGGGCCTTAATGTTATCCATGTTGACGCGTCGGAGCGTTTCATGTCGGCGCTCTCAGGAGTGGTAGACCCGGAAGAGAAAAGAAAGGTTATAGGTAAAGAATTTGTAGAAATTTTTCAGGAGGAAGCCGAAAAATTACCGAATGCTCGATGGCTTGCCCAAGGTACGATTTATCCGGATGTCATTGAGTCAGCGGGTTCAACAACAAAAAAGGCGAAGACAATTAAGTCTCATCACAACGTTGGAGGATTACCCGATACTTTGAATTTAAAGCTTGTCGAACCTCTGAGAGATCTTTTTAAAGACGAAGTGCGCCAACTAGGTGTCGAGCTCGGCCTACCAAGTAAAATGGTCTTCCGACATCCTTTCCCAGGGCCAGGACTCGGGGTGCGTATACTTGGAGAGGTTAAAAAATCCTTTGCTGATTATTTACGAAAAGCAGATGCCATTTTTATTGAGGAGCTGGTTTCTTCAGGTTGGTACGAAAAAACTGCACAAGCGTTCGCAGTATTTTTACCTGTGAAATCGGTTGGGGTTATGGGTGACGGTCGCACCTACGAGTATGTCGTGGCTCTTCGTGCGGTCGAGACGTCTGATTTTATGACAGCCAATTGGGCCCCTTTGCCCCACGAATTGCTATCGAAAATTTCTAATCGGATTATAAATGAGGTCAAAGGTATCAATCGTGTTGTTTATGATATTTCTGGTAAGCCTCCGGCGACAATAGAGTGGGAGTAGTTTATAGCTCGCAAGGTATTGATTTATAAACTAGCTGTAGTCACTATTAAGTGAGAATAAATTTAAGTACTTAATCCATTGTTAATATGAACTTTTCTGGTGGAAAGTAAAATGCTCACAGCAAGGGAAATCAAACAATATCGTCAAGATGGGTATGTTATTCCGTCTGGGTTTCGTTTCGACGATGCGGTGGTGGAAGCGTTGCGAACCGCTGTTGACACGATCTTAGCGAGTAACCCAAAAATGAAACCCGATCGGATCATCAACCCGCATTTGAACGAAGGTCGGCCTTACGGCGTTAAAGGGCATCAAATTATCAATACAGTGGCACATGATCGGCGTATCTTGGAAATGCTCGAATCGGTAATGGGACCGGATATCATCCTGTGGCTTACTCATCTGTTCTGCAAGTTGCCGCAATCGACGCGAGAGGTTCCGTGGCACCAGGACGGCCAATATTGGCCGATCCGCCCATGGGCTACGTGTACAGTTTGGATTGCAATCGATAGGGTCGAGAAATCGAACGGAGCCATGAAAGTTATTCCGGGGTCACATGAGGGTCAGGCTTGGCAGCATCACGAAGATTTCGGTGATCATTTGACATTAAGTCAGGTGATCGGCGACGATCAATTAGCCG
>JGI20155J14468_10003611_pt1 | contig 10702 bp, 11 predicted proteins | sample COG_05_FD_14468 | JGI IMG/M metagenome (IMG submission 14468)
ATTGCAATTAACACAACAGCTAATGCTGCAATGTAGCCCAAAATTCTAGCTTTGTTCATCCATTATCTTACAAACAGGCATATTTAGAATTTCATTAAACTATTTTTTACATTTTTTTTAATTCCAACAATAACAATAGCTGGTATTCCAAGATACATTCCAAGATTCAATGCAATGACAGATAATCCAAGTCCTAAGACTTCGCTTTCAGTTTCTGCACTTTCCATTATTGCCAATGTTGAGAGCATTGGAGTCAATCCAGCTTTTACAATCTCTTTGAAGACTGGGCTTTCACGTTCCATGTCTGCAATGTATGGTGAGAATGAATAGTATGCTTCGTTAAATGTTGTCATGAATGCTGAGCCAGATTCCGTGTTCATNAGTTGGTTGTCACGAATTTCTCTGAGCATCTGAACTTGCGGAGCTAATTCACTACCATAAGTTGCTGTTGCAATTAGACAACCGCCGCCTTCTTCTTCAGATGGAGTGGATGGTTGAGCAATAGCTTCACCTACTAAGATATCAAATATTGCAGATTCTTTTGGAATCGGTGTAAATAAAATTCCTTCAGCATCTATCTGAATATTATATAATCCATCTTGTGGAAATTCATATTTGAATCCGTTAATGATTCCTTCAGATGTATGTATCAAATTTGGAGTTTCAAATAATGTTTTACCCGACTCTGAAATTATAATTCTATAATCTATATGAACTTGAGTCTTTTGTGTCATTGGATTAATGAATTCAATTCCTAATTTTGTCAATTGATCAGTTTTAATATCATCATAAGATATTTTGATATCCAATGTTCCTTGATCCGTTGGTAAAGTTTGTGATTCAGCAAATGCAGGAATTGTAAACAGTGGAATTAATAGTAAAACTAGTAAAAATTTCATAATCATAGGTTTATTCTAACAAATAAAAATTATACTCAAATTTAATCTAAAAAAATTACCACGCATAGAAATTCCATACCATCTTTAAATATGGAATTAGTCGAATTTTTGTATTGCTTAAGCAAATTGGATTATTGATTATTGTAGTGGGAATTTTTACAATTCCAGCAATTATTCCTGATGTATTTGCACATGGATTGGGTGGTGATCAAGCTGAACCAATTACTTTTGGAGATATGGAAGTTACTGTACGTACACAATTGGATCCATCTGATATTACTGTTGGATATTTGGATCCTACAAATATGCAAATTCGTTTCTTTGATACATTAACAGACACTAATCTTGATAAGGTTACATATCGAGTCGAACTTTGGCAAAGTGGAGAGCTTTTAGCTAGAAATTTGTTTTATGATAACGATGGAAGATTGGATGTAAAAATTAAACCAAAACTTGGATGCGATAAAGATCCAATTGAAACTTGTACAGTTTATGGTGGTTCTGAGCATGCTAGTGCTCCAGGTGCACTGTTTGTTCAAGGAGCAGAATGTAGTGATGAAAATTTAGACATATGTGGTAGACCATCAATGACTGGTCCTATATTTATTCAAGGTGGGCTATACAAAATTACTGTAGACATTGAAGCCGCTACCAGCCCTAGAAGTGTATTAGCTGAGAGATTAACTTATGAAACTTTTGTTAGTATTGCACAAGAACAAGATTTCTTTTTGAAAACTGCAAATGCTGAAGAAATACCAGTTGTTGTAAAAACTTACTATGATGAGGTGGATAACTTTGCATTTGATACATCTGATAATTCAATCTCATTTGATATGCCCTTTGATTGGAGTCCAGACTATGTTGATTTAGTACAAGTTGTACATGAAGAAATTAGAGTTCCAAAAACATTTGCACCGTATGGAGAAGGTAAACAATTCAAAGGTTATGTTAATGGTATAGAAATTGATCAAAGAGCAATACTCAACGATCCTTATACTTCTGACGAAACAAACATTGTACACTTCTTAATTTCTAAAAATGAATTAGTAAAAATTAATGATAAATTAGGTCCAAATAATTTTGATAACCCTCAAATGGATTTCAAATTAGTTCCATTAGATGAAGTTGAAAGAAGTTCAACTGAATTTTATCTTGTAGATACTCAAAATTATGAACAAACTCCTACAACTGTAAATATTTCATGGGATGGAAATTATGGTGCAAATCAAAATGTTCCTTTTGAATTTACATTCTTTAATGAAAATCGAGGTCTTATCAAAGATGTAAGATATACTTACGTAGCTATTGATGAATTTGACAATGAAATTGCAAGATATGATGGTGATGATTCAGTCAATCCAGGAATAGTTTCAACTGAGGGAATTGACATTCAAAATATCTATATTCCATCTCAAGGTCCTATTCGTTTTGATATTCTAGTTTATGGAACTGGATTGGATTATGATCCAACTTATTCTGGAATTGGTTCTGCTATAATTGAACTTGGTCCAGGCATAGCAAAATCTACTATTCCTAAAGAATCAGTAATTTTAGAAACCTCATCAATCCCTTCCTGGATTAAAAATAATGCAGGCTGGTGGGCTGATGGTACAATAGATGATAATTCTTTCATTCAAGGAATCCAATATTTAGTTAAAGAAAATATTTTAAAAATCCCTCCAACTTCCCAAGGAACTAGTTCTGCAAATGATGTTCCAGCTTGGGTAAAAAATAATGCAGGCTGGTGGGCTGATGGTACAATAGATGACACTGCTTTCATTCAAGGAATCCAATTTTTAATCAAAGAAGGAATTTTGAGGGTTCAATAATAGGTTTTTAAATAAATTTTGAGAAAAATAAACATGAAAGACATCAATGATATAATGCCAAAAGTTCCTAACATGAAATGGGGAGCATTAATGAACAAGCCTCCAACTAATGAGAAATTTGAACAGATGAATAAAATTTTTCCAGACAATGGTAAATGGCATACTGTATTTGAAGAAAAAAATTCAATTACAATTGATGGTAAAGAAATTCTAAAGAAAGATCCAAACAAGTGGACATAGATTGAAAAATTTATTGTTAATTTTACTTTTAATATTTTCCAGTGGATTTTTAATTAATTTTAATGATGTATATGGTCATGGCGTTGGAAGTGAAATATTTCCACCTGTTGAATTAAATGGTAAACTTGTAAGTGTGGAAGTTTCATCTTCAACAAAGGATGATTTAGAAAATGATGATCAACAAATTTCAATTTCTCTAATTGATTTTGATTCTAGAATTACATTACGTGATGTTACATTTTTAATTAAATCTGAACGTGGTGAACAATTTCTTTTTGAAAAAGAATTTAAAGCTGATAATGGTTTTTTAGTTTTTAATTTTGTATCTGAAGATACTGATTCAATTATTGTTGATGAAAAAGATAGCGGTGAAGACTTTTTTGCTTCATTACTTGGTTTAGAAAGTAGATTAATTGATGTAAAAGGACCAAAACTTAGTGAGGGTGGATTATACAAGTTGGATATTAGCATAATTACGGCTGATGGATATTCTGAAAAATTAGAAATCCCTCTTGTTTTTAATGCAGGAATATCTATTGCACAGACTACCACTCATGATTTTATCGATCCAAGCTTTGGCCAACAAAATATTCAAGTAGTTACCTATTATGATGAAATTTCTAATTTTCAATATGAACCTGAACTAAAACAAATTAGTTTCTCTATGCCATTTGAATGGACTTCTACAAACATTGAACAAACATCAGTTGTTCATCAAGAAATTATTATTCCAAAAGAATTCGGTGCACTTCTTTTATCTGGATTTTCAATGTCTGTAAATGGAATTGAATTATCTGATGATATTGTAAATGTTGATGATTTTTTTACTGAAGGTCGTGTAGTTCATTTCATAATTTATCAAAAGGAATTATTGAATATTTTTGAAAATAGTTCAAATCTAAATGGAATGAATTTTGAAATTACACCAGACCGTGACTATACTCATCTTAGTTCAGTTACAGATAATGGACAATTTAGAATTCTTTTATCTTGGGAACCTGAACATCTTCAATCCAATTCAAATGCTAAAATAATTTTTGACATAACTGATATTTTCTTAAAAAACAAGCCTGTTTCAACCAATTATGAATTTTCTATTACCAAAGATGATCAAATATTGTTCAAACAAGATGGAATTAGTATTGATTCAAAAACAGAACATAATATCGTAAATTTCTCTATACCTGATGATCTTTCTGGAATTGTTTATGTTAATTTTAATAATTTAGATAATAATCAATTTGCAACAACTAGTATTCCTATTGCAATTCATGAAAATAAAAAAAATGACTTTTTATTAATTCCTAATTGGATTTATGATGATGCATTATTGTGGTCTGAAGAAAAAATTAATGATGAAAAATTTATTCAAATTATTAATTACTTAATTAAAAATGAAATTATTATAATTACTCAAAACGAATCTGAAGTTTTTGAAGTTTCAAAAATACCTTCATGGATTAGAACTATTACAAGTTGGTGGATTAATGGAGAAATAAATGATGAAACATTTGTTAAGAGTCTTGAATTTTTGGTTCAAAAGAACATCATTCCAATTTAATTCCCCTGTATTCGAAGTTTGAACCAGTTGTCTTTAAATTTAGATTGTCTGAATATGAGATCACTTTGTTTAAGCCCGAAAAATTAGTTGAAAGAAAATCCACATTATTTTCTGTTGTTGTTACAGGAGTAATTGCAATTTTGGCTTTACCTATAATTATTCCTCACATATTACATGGATACCATTTAGCACACATATTTTTGCATATTGGTGGAATTACACTTGCAGTATTCATTTCCACACTTGCATTAGCAGCCTATTTTAGATTAAGAACAAAACGTCTTTTACTTAGTGCAATTGCATTTTGTACTTTCATAGGTGCAGAATCTGTTTTACTAGTTGATAGTACTTGGCCAACTCTGTATGATGTTGGTATATTGCCATTAAATGAAGTAGGTCACTTGTTGACTTTTATTACATTAGGATTACTGGCTTTAGGAGTCTTTAGAAATGATTGATAGATCTCAAAAATTACAGGAACTAATTGATGGAAATCCTGGAATCCAATTCCGTGAGATTATGCGTTCATCAGGATTAAAAAATGGCGTACTTTCTCATTATCTGAAAAAATTAGAAGATAATGGAGTTGTTAAAGTAGTTCGTGGTCCAAGACAAGTTAGATTTTATTCGCCAAACATTACTGAAGAAGAATCACTTGTAATCAAAGCTCTAAGAAAAGATACTCCACGTGATTTGTTACTTGCATTAATCAAAGACGATGGATTAGAATTTTCTCAATTAGTGCAGGAAGTTAAAAAATCTCCATCAACTGTTTCACTATATTTATCACAAATTGTTGCTGATGGTTTAGTTGAAATCAAAGTTGTTGAATTGAAAAAAAGATATCATATTAAAGTAAGAGGGCTTGTAGATAAATTAGTTGAAGAATATAGACCAGGATCACTTGAAAAATCTACATCTGGATTTGAAGATATTATCAACTCCTTCTAAAATTTTAAAACCCAATTATTTGTTATTAGCACTAGGTTTTTTTGTATGTTTAACTGCAACTACACAATATTCTTTTGCTGAAGTTTTTATTCCAAGTCATGAATATGTTTCATATTTTGATTCTAATGGAATCTATACTGTAATTGGAAATGTAAAAAATGATCTTGACTATGCAATAATTCCAACTGTCACTGTTTCAGTAGAAAATAATTCCAAAATATTCTCTAAAACAATTCAGCATGTACCATTATCTGCTGGTAATGAGATTCCATTTAAAATTAAATTTTTTGAAAAATTAAACAATCCAGTTTTACTTCCTGCTGAATTATCTTTTGAAAAAACTTTACAAGATGAACTTCCTATTGCTATTCTTTATGATGAAACTTTGGTCACTTATGATGATGGTCATCTTACTGGTCGAATTCAAAATAATGGTGATACAACAATTTACAATCCAAAAGTTTTTGCAGTAATTCACGGATATGAAAAAGTTTTAGATGTTGGACAAAATATGGATCTTATTGAAAAAATAGATCCTGGNGAAATCGTAAATTTCTCAATGTATCCTGATCCTTCTATCACTGATGATGTTTATTACTACAGTTGTTTTGGAACAATGGATACCACTGTAGTTCCTGGAACTGCAAAAAAATCTGGTGGTGATTTTGATTTTAGATATGATTCACCAGGAACGTGGTATCATGATCCAGTTTTTGATGATACAGACACAAAAATGAGTATTATTGGCTACAATAGTTTTCCATTAGAGGGTTATGCAAATTTTGAATTTTATCCAATTTCAGGTGAAGAAAAATTTGATGTTACACTAGATGGTGAACCTGTTAAATTTCTTCAAAGTATGGATGAAATGGGTTCATGGCATGTTATTTTTAATATTGATCCATTAACACAAGGAACTTGGGAAATATCTGGTTTTGAACAAGGATTGCCTCCTGATATGCCTAAAATACCAATGTGGGTAAAGCAAAATGGTAGTTGGTGGTCTACTGGCGAAATTATAGATTCAGAATTTCTTGAAGGAATAAAATTTTTAATTGACAAACAAATTATTGAAATTCCATTATTAGAATCATCTTCACAAAGCGAATGGAAAATTCCTGGATGGACAAAAACTATTGTAGGTTGGTGGAATGAAGAACAAATTTCTGATGATGAATTCTTATTTATTATGAAAAATCTTATTGAAAGAGAAATTATCATTGTTTAGCTATTGAATAATGTTATTATACAAATTTTAATCAAATAGATTATCTATGTTATTACCAATACGAGATGAAAATCCTCATCCTCCTGGATTCAAACCTAAAGTAACTATTGGATTAATAATTGTAAATGTAATTGTATTTCTTTTAGAAGTAATTTACACAGGACAATTTTTTGATTTTACAAATCAAAATGCATTTGTAATGTTTTACAATTGGGGTGCAGTTCCCGGTTGTATTACAGGTGCATTTAGTGGAGTCGATATGGGTGGAACAATTCAAAATTGCCCTGCATTTCCTGAACTTACATTGTTAACATCTACATTCATGCATGGTGGCTTACTTCACCTTGGTGGTAATTTACTATTTTTATGGATCTTTGGTGATAATATTGAATTAAAATTTGGAAAATTAAAATTTCTTGGAATTTATTTAATGTGGGGAGTTGTTGCCGGTCTAGTTCATATTTTTGGTGATGTATCAAGTGCAACACCTGCTGTTGGTGCATCTGGTGCAATCTCTGGAGTACTTGGAGCTTATTTGATAATTTTTCCAAAAACTAGAATTCAGACATTTTTGATGTTAGGATTCTTCTGGAGAATGATGCATATTCAGGCACGTTGGTTTTTGCCCTTTTGGTTAGTTTTTCAAAATTTACTCCCATTTTTTATTGGAGGATTTGGTGTAGCTGGTGGTGGCGTAGCTTACCTTGCTCATATTGGTGGATTTGCAATAGGTATTGCTACTGGATATTTGTATAAGAGAATGCATAGATCTGATTTTACATATGGAACAAGATATGGTTACGGATCAGACTTTAGATAATAATTGAACGAATAAATTCTACAAAAATTAGTGATTCTCATGCCGTTGATAACAGTATCAATGTATCCTGGTAGGACTCAGGAACAAAAAGAGGAATACGCAAAAGCAATTACAAAATCTGCCGTAGAAATTCTAAATACAAAAGAAAGTCACGTTATTGTTGTTTTTGAAGATAATCCTAAAGAAAATTGGTTTTTAGCCGGAAACCAACTTTAATTTTCTTTTTTCATCTAACTCATCCAATACATGTACCAGATCTTATATTAAAAAAAACCTAGATCAGAAATTTACAATGGAATTCATTAAAGCTAAATATTTTGCGTTTTTCTTTATGCTAGTTTTATTGACTTCCGGTTTTCCACTAAACGCAAATAATGATGGAGATATTTTACCTACAGCAGATGCACAAAGAACTGACAATGGAAATAAAATTTTCTTTTGTGAAAATAACCCAATTAACAAAACAGAATATGACAAACCACACATGAAACCACAAGATTACATGTCTAAATGTAAAGAAAGAACAGACGGTTACTCATGGGGAAGCAGAATTTACGTATTACTTTGGGCTCCGGGATTTAATGCTGATGATAAAAAAATTGATACTTTAGGAAATGATGGGGATGGTCAAGGTTTAATCACACTTAGTTCTAGAGATGGTTCGGTACGTGCAGATTCAAAATCTTCATGTAATTCTTTTATTGAGACAGGCCGTGATCATGGATTATTTTATGGTTCAATCAAACTTCGTGGATTTTCTACAACAGTTAATGATGATAATGTAAGGATGTATGGTGGTGATAGATGTGAAGGTAGTGGCAATTACAATGGTATGGGTACACTTGATGATGGTGTTCTAGGAGTTAAAACAGGTCAAGATGGTGGCGTTACAATGAGCTTTGAATATGGTGAAAATAAATGGATGCATAAATCTGCAACACACACTTGGCGAATTGCAGACTTTAATTTTGATAAAGAAGAATATACAATGGATGATACCGCTGTAGTCACTATCAAAGACTTAGATGGTTTACGTTATCCATTTGATAAAAGAACTGGATATCAAATGCATATTTGGTCTGATACAGATCAAGGTGGAGTAGAAGTTAATGCATATTGGAAACCAAACTTTAGGGGAACTCCACAAATGCATGGGGATTACCCAGTAAAAATTACATTCATAGATCCTGATAGACGAGAATCAACTGTTAGAGAATTATATTATAAGAGCGGTGGATCTCAAGTCGAACTTAAAGTATCTCCTGGAGATAATATCTATGCAGAATATTATGACCGCACACTACCAAAACCATATTCTACTGAAGATAAGTTGAAACTTAATGCAATTGCAACAATTACAGAAGGCCCAAACACCGGAGTAATAGTAGTAAATCCACCCGTCATCCAAAATGATGATCTTCATGCAAAACAATTTGCATTTACAAAGTATACTAGCAATGGAGAATATCTTGTATCTGTCTGGTGGGATAGCTGGGATTGGTGGACTAATCAACCTACAGCAAACTCTGACAATTCAATAAACATTTCAATTGTTGAGGGATTAACTGAAAAACCTGTTAGCGACGTAACATATTCATTAAATGTTTCATCTTCTGGTGATTCTGTTTTAGATAAAGATCTTGTTCATGTTAGAACCGACATAATTGATGTACCAATTGATAACACAAATTTGATTGAAGTTGTACTCTCAGATATAGGTGAAGCAGCAGATTCATTGAAATTTAAATTTAAAATAGATGGTGAATTACAACCTAATGCACCTTTCACAAAAATATCTCACTAAAATAATTTTTTAACTTATTTTCTACAAAATTTAATTTTTTTTTCTAGTTTAATTTTTTTAATAGCACCCATTGATTCTAAAATTTGTAATCTTTTTGATGCAATACTTTTTGAAATATCACATGATGTTGCAATCTCATCAAGTGACATATCACTAATTAAATTTTCATAAATATTTTTAAGATTATAATTACTTTCAATACATGATTTTATTTTTATTTTATTGTTAATCCCTACAGGGAAATAATGAGTTTTAAATAATTTTTCTGAATAAATTTTGTTCTCTTTAGTTAATTGAAGTAAATGATATTTTATTGTGGACTGAGGAATATCTAATCTGTAAGTAATTTGTGATTGTGTATGTCCAGGATTTTTTTTAATATGATCTAATATTTTTTCCTGATTTTCCAATACTCAGAATTATTTTTTCTTATAAAATGTAAATTGGTACATCTCATGAATGAACCAGATTCTTTAATATGTAAATTTGAATAAAAATTTCATGAATAAAGCAGTGGTAATGGTAGCTATAGCAGTCGTGGCTGCAGTAGGGATCTCAGCTTTTGCTTTAATGTCAGGTGATTCTAGCGAAGTCACTCCAGTAGTTCAAGAGCCTGCAGTTCTTGAAGAGAAAGTTTCAATTTTAGATACAATTAACTCATTTTCAGCCCCTACTACAATTGCTCAAAGCATGAAAGCAGCACAACCAGCACCAAATGTAACAATTGGCGATGATGGTAAAATCTACGTACTTTACCAAGATACAGTTAACGAAGAAACAAACATTTTCTTAAAGACCTCTACTGATAACGGACAAACATTTTCTGAACCCGTCAGAGTTAATTTACTTGATGGCAATGTCGCTTTAGACGGTCGTGTAGCACCAACAATTCAACTTGGTGATAACGGCGAAGTCTATGTTACATGGGCCAACTCACGATATGAACCAAACATGTTCATGGGTAATTACAGACAATTAGTTTTCACACAATCATTTGATGACGGAAAAAGTTTTGAGCCTTCAATTACAATTGGAGCTGAAGAACTACATTCTGGCAAATACTTCCAACACATGTCAATTGATGGACATGGTGGTATTCACATGGCATGGTTAGACGGTCCAGCTAAAATGAATGCAACAGGGTTCATGGAAAAAGACAAGTCTCGTGACAGAGGTGTAAGATACACACAATCATTAGATGGCGGTGTAACATTTGAAACTACTAAATTAATTGATGCTAATGCATGTCCTTGTTGTAACGTACAAACTGCAGCAGACGGCGAAGGCAGTGTTTATGTTTCATGGAGAAAAGTCTTTGGCTCTGGTGATACCCAAGTTAGAGACATGGTAGTTGCAGCATCAACTGATGG
>JGI20155J14468_10003628_pt1 | contig 10666 bp, 5 predicted proteins | sample COG_05_FD_14468 | JGI IMG/M metagenome (IMG submission 14468)
TGACTAGCGAGATTCCTATTATCAACATCGAAGATATTTGATAAGGTTATAAGAAATGCTCAAGAACAGTTTTCAAAATAAAAAGAATCAAAGTATTTAAGAATTAAATTAATAGGTCTTAATAAACCCCGCGAACTGAAATTACCTTCCAAAACTGCGGTAGGAACTCCTACTAACTCATTTTTACTATTATATGCACCCCCACCAGAATTTCCAGATGAAATGTTTGATGAAAGAGAGACCCATGCCTTTTCAGATAAGTTTGTTTCTGCATCAAAGCCTGAAACAAATCCCTGGCTGAGGTCAATCCTACCTAAAGAATCAAAACTATCTACCCGTACATCAGGATATCCCCAAATTAATAACTCATCTCCTAATGCTATTGTTTCAGAGTCACCTATACACATATTCTCAAAGGATCTAGGAAGAGAGCTCCCATCATAAGTTCCTGTGATTTCTAAAATTGCAACATCAAGTTGAACATTTTCAGTAACAATTTTTGCAAGATATTTTGGAATAGGATCGGTGTCTCCAGATTCTGATATTAAAATAACTATGTAGTCATTACAATTTGTCCCATCATCACTTATCACATGCTCATTTGTCATTATGAATCCAAGTTTTGAAATGATTGTACCCGATCCCATATATCCACAATCTGGAAGAGCAACCATTACTGTTGACTGTAAAGCCTTTAAAGAGGTTGATGGATTATCTTCAATTGTTATGGGTACAGATTTTGCGACTGTGGTACTTGTACTTGTCGTTGTACTCAACGTTTCAGATCTAGATTCTTCAACAGTTGTTGAAGGCAATATATTGGTGTTTTCTGAAGTAAGTTCATTTTCATTAAAGTTAAATCTGTAATTAATAAAATACACTATAAAAATAGAGGCAACGACTCCAGTAATTGTTAAGAGGTGTTTTGGTGTAATACTATCCTTGAAATTATTAAGTTTAGAAATAAAACTTTCTGATTTTAATGATTCCTCAAAATCATCATCACTATCAAAATCTAGATAGTCATCATCAAAAAAATCATCTATTCCCATTACTAATTATCCACAACTTTCATAACTTTCATTCACTGCTTTCATTGAGGAACTTGGGTAAAAACTCCAAATACTGTAAACCCGTAAAGCCTTGCATGATTTAAATTTCCCAACATTTCCCGCCATATCTTCTACTTCCAACTCTAATCGATACCAGCCGACATTTTTATCACTCAGACCAGGATCATCCTTGGCACTATAATTTACATAGGATGGAAATTCGCTAGAAAATAAACGCATTCTATTTGAGCACAAAAGTTCATAATTTGTCTCAAGCTGTCTGCCATTTGAATAAACCACTTCACAAGTATGGAGAATTGAACCAAATTCATTTGAAATTAATTTATATGTGTACCTCTTTATCTTGTCACTATTTCTTAATTGAGTCGTTGCAGAAAAATACCTATAGTAACCGTCATATACATCCATTTCTCTTGGGGCAAGCACAACGTCTCCAAATGGACCTGGAGCAGATCTATCAGGTACAAATATATTAAAATCACACTGACCTGTAGTTTCTTGCCCTCTCTCATTTCGAGCATAAATTTCAATTATGCCAGATGTGAGATTATCTCTGTTTGGTATAAACACATCGTAAACATATCCACTGGATGAATCTTTAGGGGTGAGTTCTATAGCTGGGTTGTTTTCAAAAAATATCTCTGATTCAACCTCACCATTAAGAAAAGTTTTAACCCTGATAGAAGTTATTTTTGAAGAAGGTGCGTTTAAAGTGAAGGGAATTGAAAAAGAAATATTATTTTCTGTAGTTTCTGGACAATCCCCAATTGAAACATTAGGAGGATAGGGAATTGTAGTCGTTGTTGTAGTCGTTGTAGCAAAAAAAGTATTTATATAAGCTAAATACTTGGACATAAATTCTTTTAGATTTACATTATGGCAACATCCTTTTTCACCGGTAGATACATTTTCATAATCTCCTTCTTTAAATAATCTCAAAATAAAATTAAGGTTACTAAGTTCTAAATATTTGAATGAATTTATTGTGGTGCCTTTTGTACAGTTTTTGATTTATAAATTCAATATCTTCATTTTGGTTTGTATCAATTTTACTCAGAGTGATTTCATTCGATTCACATGAATTAAATACCATTTTTATTTTCTCTAATCTTGAAGCCTGAATAGATACTGTAGTTTTTGCAATCTTATGTGATTCAGATGAATCACTTATATTGCTAAAAGCATAGATCATTGGCCATTTCTCTGAAGAGTTTAATGCTTCTGAAGTAAATCCTTTAATTGAATCTGGTACCTTTATGATCTCAGTTGTTGAAGTGGTTGTTTCTAAAGCTTCCTCTTCTTGTTCGACAACAGCTGAATCAGTGAAAACTAGTTCTCCAGAAAGGCAACTGTCAATTAAGTCCTGGTACGGTTCAAGTGTTATCTCTTCATTAATAAATTTCTCATAATCAGTGGGACTCAAAACATTATTTATGCACTCATTTAGAGAAAGATTATTAGTAGTACTTTGATTACTGCAGAAACTTAAAACTAAAAATAAGGACATCATATAAAGAGGTCTTAAACTTTTCATAATATATATATTAAAACTTAAAAAAAAATATAAAAATTGTTTAAATCTTATCGTTAAATAGTTAAAAAACTCAGTTTTTTCCTTTTTATTTATTTTATAATCTATTTATGTATATAAAAACAAGTTCCGCAATTCTTTCTTTTTTAGTTTTCATATCATTTTTTATAATTAACCCTGAAACTTCTAGAGCAGAGGAGTCAGAGTTACTACATTTGATAGTTTTAGCTGATATCAGCGGTAGTTTAGATACAGAAGATACCAATGAGTTACAGGCTTTGATAACACGAATACCTCGTTTTTTAGATAATGAGAAATTAAAACAAAGCAAACTAAGTGTTGTAGCTTTTGCATCTGAAGCAGAACAAATTTGCCAAACCTCAACAATTGCTGAACTAGAACTTAATACAGAAGGGTATGAGACATGTTTAGAAAAAATTCAAGCTAGTAAAAGAAATAACCCAAATATTAGTAAAAGAGCTGAAAATGTAGGAATTGATACGAACCAAGTAAAAGCTTTCCAAAAAGGGCTTGAAATTGCTTCACTAGATTCAGAAAATTACATACCAGTTTTTCTTTTACTTACAGATGGAGCTTTAGATCCTACTGGAAGTGGTGAAAACTCCCAGGATTCAATTAATGAATTTGAAAAAGGTTTCTTAGAAGTAAGACCCGAGATGCAAGAAGGGAATGTACAGTTATTTGTTTTTGGATTTGGAGACGCAATTTTAGAAGACTTAACTAAATGGTCAGAATTTAGTGCTCAGCGCCGTTCGTGCCAAGAAGAAGCACCTGAAAGAATTTACAAATCAAATGGAGATATTTTTCCATTACTTATCAGTATAAATACTGCAATGAATCAAGTTACTTGTGGTGAGGCTCAAGCATTAATAACTTTAGCACCTGGAGAACCAAGAGATTATTATGTCAGTGATTTAGTTGAAAAGTTGAACATCAAGATTGACTTAAAAGGAACATCAGGCATTGACGCAGAGGTATCTGATCCATCAGGAAATCTTCTAGGAAGTGCATTAGAAGATATTAGCTCTGGTGAATGTGTGAATACATATATAGTGTGTTATGAAATAGATAACCCGGAACCCGGAATATGGAAACTTTCCTCTGAATTATTTTCTTCTGAGGCTCAAACAGCTTCCATTATCGTTGCTGATATTTCACAGTATGGTACTTTTTCTACAAATTCCAATTGCGAGATAAACACATTAAGAAATGGTTTTGAAGTATGTACATTTGAGTTAGTTCCTACAAGAGCTGATGCAAAAGACTTGCCTAGTGCAATTGATAATATCACTTTTGATTTTCTTTTAAATAGTTTTGATGTCCAAGAAAGAGGTTCATTTTATGAAGATAGTTTAAGCATTCAGTTGTTCAGAGGACTTACAATTGGGAAGGGTTCTGTTTCAATACAAATCAACCCCATATATAGTGAGTTTCAACTGAAGGATGGCTATAAGTGGCTCCAATTTGTTCAAACAGATGACACAGAATTTGTACTAGAACCGTTAGTTACTGATACCACAGTAGTTAATGAAGTAGAAGAGCCGGTAGAAACTGAAGAATCATTTCCTTGGCTATTATTAGTGATAGGGCTATTAATTATGGCAATTATATCTTATCTCGCTTCGAGAAAACAAGATTTACCATCCGGGACTGTTTCCTACGGATTAAAAAACTCTTCAGATAAAACAGATGTTGTTTTTTATGGTGGTTCTACAAAAGCTTATTTTGAGATTGCTAAGACTGATTCGGGTTTAGCTGTAGAAGAGGGAGATAAAAACTCAGTAGAACTCATAACTCTAGAATCAACGGACAGAAGAGGTGTTAAATTTTGGGAAGCAAAAACTGCAAGAAATTTTGAATTAACGTTTGAAGACGAAAATGTAAAGTCATTTGATGAAATTGAAATAGATATATATGATGAATTTATATTTGTCTTTACACCAGATGAAACTGATGACCTTTATGGTTCATATGGCGAAGAAGATGATGATGACTTTGATGAATTCAGTTTTGATTGAGAAAGATGGTAAGTTGTGGCTTTAGAAGTTAACCAGAGATTACTTTTTGTCGGCCTTGGTGGTACAGGAATTAATGCCACAATTGAAGTAGAAAGCATGATTAGAAGAGAAATGTGTGGCCCTGATGGAACATTTCTTACAAGAAAATATCCGCAATTAGGATTAAGACCTTTTGAGTTACCAAAGTTTATTCAGACTGTTTTGGTTGACACAGATGCTTCAGCAATAGCTAAACACAGAAATGCTTTTCAGTCAAAAAATGATGATATTTATTTCAATACTACTACCCAGATTTCTGATTTATCTGTAAATAAGGCTTACAACGCAATTGCAGAAGGGTTACGTGCTCAAATGCCTGAAGACGTTAAAGGCTGGCTGCCAAAGTCAGACAATGAGCCAAACGTAGCTCCAATTTCTGCTGGTGCTGGGCAATACCCTCTTGTTGGTAGGGCAGCACTATTCAATGCTCTTCAACCCAATGCAGAATCTTTTTTAAGTAATTTCGATAATGCAATTAAAAGCATTTCTCAAGATGGAGGAGGCCTTACCACCCTAGGTCCAGATAGCGGTACGACTCAAGACCTCTATATATATGTAGCCTTTTCGGTTGCTGGAGGTACTGGTACTGGAATATACTATGACATCCTTCATTTATTAGAAGAGAAAATAAGAAGAGAACTGCCATCATTAACTACTTATATCTTCCCTCTGGTTCTCATGCCTAGTGCTTTTGAAGACTCTCAGCTAGAAAGTGCCGTAAGACTTTCAAAATTAAATGGAGGATTTGCAGTCTCAGACCTAGCTCAATTAATTGATCAGCAACAAACACCTCGTGATGAAATAGAAGATAATTTTATTCAAACCTATCCTGGAGACTTAAAAATTAGAATTGGTGGGATACAAGATAGAGACAGAGTAGTTCCTAATGCTTTTCTTTTTTCAAAAGGTCCAAATGCAACTTTAAATGACATGTATAAGTCGATTGCTGCATTTTGTCTATCAAACATTGGAGGAGATCTAGATAATGACAATGCCTCTACTGAGCAACCGTTAACTTTCTTTGCAGATTTAATCAATCGTGATGAACTTCGAAGAGAGGATTCTTCTGGGCCTGGATTAAAACCATTAGTGCCAGCAGTAGGGGCAAGACTTTCAATACCTGTCGAAAATATTAGTAATTTAATAACTTCATATTTTGTAGCAGATTCAATTAAAACTGCTTCCAACGAAGCACTTTATCAAAATGAAGATAGGGCAGATGTAATCAATTTAATATTAAAGACTTCTAAATTAGACTTTGCATTGAATGATAATCTTATTCCAGATGGACTAAAGTTTCCAAATCCTCCAAAAAAACCAGGATCTACAAAAGAAGCAAAAGAACTTGCAAGAAAGGTTATTGCTACTTACCAAAATTTGCTTACTGATGTTGAAGCAAAAGTAAAAACAGAAGTTTCAAATAGACTTGCCAGTATCTCGGTTAACAAGATAATGCATGATGTGACACGACAAGATAATGAAGTTGATGTTTTTAAAATATTCAGAAGCCTAGTTGGTACTCAAACTGATCAAAGCAACTCTGTTTTATCCAGTCTTAATGCCTTCACTAATAATCCGGAACCAAAAGACAGATTTCGTGTACCACCAACCTTAACTAGAAAAAATTTCGAACAATGGTTTACTCAATTCGACAGGGATATCAAAAAAAATCATTTACCTAGTAAATGGGCAAAAGCTTTGAGAAATGATGCTTTATACCAAACACAAGTTCTAAGTTCGTGGACTGCTGATGTAAATAAAATTAGGAAAGCTATTTTAGATTGGAATAATGAACAAGCTCAACTCTTAGCTCAGGCTAAGGTCAAACTCGATCAACAGGGTGAACTTGTAAAAGAATTCATTCCTCAGGTCGGTAATTTAGTAAACATATTTCAGTCTCTTACAGCTGGGTTTGATGATGAACCTGGGCTAGTAGGATTAAACGACATGGAGAGACTCACAAAAATAATTAATTCATCGAATAACACATGGAATGATATTTGGGATTCAGCATCTAATGAAGTGAATAAATTAGGAGTAAAAGTTGTTGATACAATTGAAGGTTCCGTTGCGGAAATGTTAAATGTTGGAGTTAGGAAATATTTTAATGATGATCAAACATCAAAGCCACTTGTGCCCAACCTAAAAACAATTTTATACAATGTTAAAAATATTGAAAATACTGACCAAATAATGAGTTCTGCTATTGATGAGCTGAAACTCGAACTTGGAGGTCTTATTGGGCCAGGTGGTTTACCGCGAAATTCAAAATATGAAGCTTCTACCGAAGCGATTCCAGTTGTGAGGGTGACTTATCCTGCTGATACACGTGACGACGAAATAGAGCAGTGGATTGAAAAACAGCTTAAGCAAGGAGGAGCACTAGGTCCAGTAAAAGGTTTAGAGTGGGAGTGGTCTGTTTCGCAAGGTAACTCAATTGTGGTTGCCTATGTGATTATGTCACATGGAATATTAGGAAACGAGGATTCTTTTGAATCCATGAAGCTTGCATATGAGAGTGAGCTAAGTGGTGCAGGGGTAGATAAACTACCTTGGAGAAGAAGGCTTGGTAAAACACATTCAAGAATAATTGGTAATGAAATTGATGAAAGAAAGGGTCTGATTCGTTTGTTTTTAAGCCTCTACACCGGACAAGGTGAATTTCATACAAAAGACGGTCCAGTTAAGCAATTATCTGACTTTAAGGAAATAGAAGCATTTGTCTATAAGCATTCCGAAAATGCTGAAGAAATGAAAATTAATATGATTGAAAGTTTAACTGACACGTGCTTACCCTCTTTCTCTGACTCACTACTAAATTTTCAGTTTGAAGCAGACAATGCGTCAGTCACTCTTTATAGATATTTCATTGGAAGGGTGGAAAATCAAGAAGTTCCAACATGGTTCACTCAAGGAAGGCCACCAAAACCTGCAAAAGCTTTTGAGTTACTGATAAACGAACTAAAAGAACAAGAGATTGCAACACTAACAAAAAAACTAGAGTCTCCAGATTTGCCTGCTGGTGTAAAAAATACGTATAATCAGGGACTATTTTTCTGGAAAGAGCAAATAGATTCAATTCTTAAGTCACCTGTAGTGGATGTTAATGCAACCGATGGTGATGAAATGACAGGATTTAATACAATAGGTTCACTTGTTGACTATCACAAAAGTTAATGGAATTTCAAACACTATATTTTGATTTAACTAACGAAGAAGATGTTAAAACAATTACTTCCAGTAGCATTCATGATCTCCTACTTTCACAAGAGACAGAGGAGACAACAGGAGCTACATCCCCTTTCTACATAATTTTAAAGATGAATGGCTTATTTCGTAAAAGAAAGCCAGAATTTTGGAAGTTATTAAATAAATTCCAAGAAACACCTTTTCCGTTAAAGTTCATAACGGTCTTCGTCGACAAGAGTCCATCAGATAGTAGACCAGTAATACATCTCTCTCAGGAATTACAAAAAGACAATGTAAGAATTTTTTGGATACAGGACCCAAGAGGTCTAGAGATTGATGGACAGGCTGTACCTAGAGCTATTGGAAGGTGGGAAGGAGATCCAACTGGAAATCTTGCTTTAAACGAATTCATAGAAATTCTAAAAATTCCCGAAGTTTTTCACGATACAATGGAAACATCCGAAGGGCAAAAAGTTTATATACCTGGTTATAAAAAATTAAGAGTTGGTTTTGGAGATGAAAAAGATAATTTTGATGTTTTTTTTAAAGCAATTAATTCAGTAACAGGAAACATTAATCCAGCAAACCTTCCTGCCATAACTTTTAACAAGCCTTCAGAAATGATTATTGGCAGCGATCTTACAGGTGCAGACTTTATTGAGGATAAAGGTTTATTAGCTGAAAATATAGAGCAGATTTTAAGAACACAAAGACAACTGCTATATATGTTTGGTATTTCTAATGATAAAAAATCGTCACGATACAAAAATATGTTAAATCGTGTTTCAATCTCAACTGATACCTTCCAAGAAAAATTACATGAACTTAGTGAAGAAATCACTCAAAAGATTGACGAGCTTGCTGAAAAGCTATCAAGTGTTGATTCACTTTCTGGACTAAGTAATGATGATATAAATAAATTATCCGAAATTGGAATTAATATAACAGCTAAATCATCCGAGATAGAAAATCAACAAGACCAGATTGCAAGCTCAGTTTGGAGCGAAATGCTACAAAACTTACAAAATGGTTATTCATTTGAAGCATTAATTCCAAATTTAGAAACTGAAATATCTAGTCTTACTCCCAAAGATAATGAAGAGATAATTGAAAAAGTATCCGAGGTTAAAAAGGCCACAATATTTAGTAATTTAAATGATATATCAGCTCATATACCAAAATTTCTTTCAAGTCTACTTGGAGGGATTTGGACAAAGTTACTTTTAGTAAGGAACTACATTATTACAGGCATAGTATTTTCTGCACTAATTTTTGGTAATATCCAAGTTAGTCAATCAAGAGATCTCTGCACTGAAGCTTTAGGATATGATTTATCAGAATATAACAATGTAGAATTTGTTCTCGAGTTCATACGCGATACTAATGTAAATAATATACCTGCAAAGAAATGTAGAGCAGCTTTACCAACAGCAGATCTCGACTTTTATTTTGACTACGATGAATTTTCTGAATACAAAACAAATTTAGCTATTTATAAAGAAGCTCGAGCTAACGGTGAAATTACTGCCGATGAATTTAATGACTTCATCATTGAATATAATGCCCAAATGAGAAGCTACAATTCTAAAGTAAACACAGTAAACAACCTTCTTTATGTAATTTTAACTCTCTCGGTGCCACTCTTGTTGTATGTTCTACTTACGATTGTAAGCATAGGGTTACTTTTCTATACAAATGCTCTAATCAGAACTTGGGGCAATAATTTGGGTCTTAAGCAGTTGGATAACATCTCTAAAAAACTAAAGCTTAATGTTGAAGAGTTAGTTTTAAATGACATCAAGTTTGGACAGTTGAGGAAAAATTTAGCTTCGCAACTAAATCTTTATAAAGAACTTGTTGAGGAAATTCAAGTATATGTAGAAAATTCACAGGATACTTTCATGAGTCTAGAAATTGACTCTTCGGATATAGATGAGAAATCAAGTGAACTTGTAAACCCTAAATATGTTCAAAAGGTTACACCTATAGCCCAAGGACAAAACCAGGGGATGTTTGATAGGGTTGTGAGTATCTCAAGAGATGAATTAGTTGATATTATCAAAATTTCATCTGAAAATAATATAGTCAAGCTATTTGGAAGAAATCCAGAACTTTTCAAGGAAAATGTATTTAAAGACTTTGAAGAAAAATTACTAAATTATATCTCGATAATAAAAACTAAGGGAATACTTGAATTAGATGATTCTAGTAATGAAGAAACTAATCTCAAAAAAGAAGAGTTACGTTCAGAAATATGGAAAAATGATTCAATTATCAAAGAGCCCCTCGAGGAGATTATCCATGCAAGTAAAAATACAATTACAATGCAAATGATCAGCCCGGATGATATTGAGTTACTTGATAGACAGAATACACAATGGAGATTCTTGACTTTTTTACCGAAAAAAACAATAGATTGGTTTAATATACTTGAAAATGAGAGAAGTGATAGTCATACGTTAACTGAGTCCACAGAAACTGCAGGTTATTTACGACTAATCCCTGTAAATAGAAACAGTATGGATGTTGTTTAGTGACTAATGCTGAAAAATAGAATAGTTCCTAAAACTAGTCAATTTTTTTTGAGTAATTTACCAAAAGTTATCAAATACCAAATGACATTATTTAATTTAATGTATATTAAGCATTTTAAATAAGTTTATGTGGTTTTTAATCTCCATTATTTTAACTTTTTATTCACTAAATACAGCATTTAATCTATTTGGACCTGGAACTTGTAGTTTTGACGGCGCATCACGAGTTATTTATATAGAGAGATACATGGATGGCAGGGG
>JGI20155J14468_10003632_pt1 | contig 10657 bp, 12 predicted proteins | sample COG_05_FD_14468 | JGI IMG/M metagenome (IMG submission 14468)
AACTTAGAGACGAAGATAATGAAGGATTAAAAAAATCTAATAAAGGTGGATGGCATTCAAAACCTTTTAGATTAGGAATTGAAAATACAATTCAACAGACATTCGCTAAAGAAATACAAAAAAATATTCTTGATGTTTTCCAAAAGTATGGTTGGAAAACTAAAAATGTACCCATTACAATTCAAGAGATGTGGGCAATTATCAATAAAAACGAGGATTTTAACGTTTTACACAGTCATCCTAATTGTTATTTAAGTGCAGCCTACTATGTCAAAGCTCCTAAAAATTGTGGAAAGTTTGAAATTGAATGTCCAAATATTGCTAGAATAAATTCATTTCCCGCAATTGAAAAACCAACAGATTTAAATATTAGAGTTGTGAGCCTAGACATTGCTGAGGGAGATTTGTTACTTTTTCCAGGATATTTACCACACAAGGTTGCTCAAAATGAGTCNGGACAAGACAGAATAGTAATTAGTTTTAATGTTAGTATAAGATGAATTAATACAAAATTATAATGAAGGTACATAATTTTTTNCCATTATCAATCTTACAAGATCAAATTAAGTTAACCGATGAAGAAAAAATTAACTTGATCAATGACATAAGAATAATGAAAAATAATTCACAAAACTATGATTACAAATTAAATAAAGCTAGTTGGACAGGTGATACTCAAGGTTATGAATATATTTATAATAATCCAAAATTTAGCAATTTATTTGAAGAAATTAAAAAAAAAATTCAAATCTATTTAGATGTTTTAAAAATAGATAAAGATCAAATCGAAACTTATATTCAAAGGTCATGGGCTACAATCTCAATTGGAAGTGAAGTAATTTCAAAACATCAACATCTACAATCTCATTTATCTTTTTCATATTATCTAAAGAAAAATAAAGAGGACTCAAATTTTATTATTTATGATGATGAAAAAAAAAATGAATTTATTCCTGGGTTATTTGGATCAAGAACTCTAGTTCAAAAAAAAATAATAAAAGAAGTTACTCTTACAACTGCAACTAGGGTATCTCTAGACATTAGAGAAGACGATATAGTAATTTTTCCATCAAAAACACCCCATAGCACAGATCAAATAAAGACTAATGCTGAAAGGATATCAATTTCAGGTGATATAGTGTTTTTGGCTAAAAATACAAATTCAATAGAACATTTAACACCCAATTTCAAGAATTGGAAAAAATTATAATTATTTAACTTTTTTTAATCTTATAAAGCTTCCCTTACCTTTTTTTGGTCTAACTATCTTTGGCTTAAATTTTTTTGTATATAAATTTTTCAAAACAGGGTTTTTATTTAATCTTGTAACCATTTTTTTTACTAATTATAAAATTTTCATCATTAAAAATTTTGGCAATTTTTTTTCTAAGTCTATAAATATGAGTCTCAACTGTATGAGTTTCTATATCTGATTGGTATTGCCACACATTTACTTGCAATTCTTTTATAGTAATTGGAATTTTTTTATTAGATAAATATAAAATTATACTAATCTCTTTTTCTGTTAATTTTATTTTTTTATCTTTTAAAGATAATTCTTTAGTATTTAAATCAATTAAGTAACTATTAACAATTATTTTTGATTTATCAGAAAATTGAATTCTTAAGAATTTTATATTTAACTTTTCAACTAACTGGGAAATTTTGATTGGTATATCTTCGAGTACAAATTGATTATCAACATTTTGTAACTTACTCTTAGTAATTATTACGTAATTCTTTAGATTCTTTATTTCATTATGTAACACATTTTCATTTTGTACATCAACTATATTAAAATGTAATTCTTGATCAACTTCATTAAGAACATTATATAAAGAATTTAATCTGTAAATAATTAAATTTTGAATATTCATATATAGTAATGGTATGACAATTTTTTTAAAAAATAAACATACTCTTCAAATAGATGATTTTTATTTGAAGTGCAGTATTGGAAAAAATGGAATTTCAAAGAAAAAAAAAGAGGGCGATAAAAAAACTCCTATAGGAATTTTTAATATTCAACATCTATATTACAGAAAAGATAAATTAAAAAAACCAAAAACCTCTTTAAAATGTATTGAAATTAATAAAAATATGGGTTGGTGTGATGATGTTAGTTATTCAAAAAAATACAATAAATTAATTAAAATAAACAAAAATATTCACCATGAAAAACTTTATAGAAAAGATTTTAAGTATGATTTGTTGATACCAATAAAATATAATTTTGAAAGAAGTGTTATAGGAAAAGGAAGTTGTATTTTTATCCATCTCACTAAAAACTATCAACCAACTGCAGGCTGTGTAGCATTGAAAAAAAAAGATTTTTTGATTTTATTAAAGTTAGTTAATAAAAAAACAAAAATAAAAATTTGTTAATTTCTATTGCCAAAAATACTTGAGCCAATTCTTAAATAAGTAGAATGATTTTCTGTAGCTTTCAAAAAATCAGAAGACATGCCCATACTTAATTCTGGTAAATTCAATTTTTTATTTAATTGACTCATTTCCTCAAAATATTTATTTGGCTGTTCATTTATTGGTGGAATACACATCAAACCAAGCACATTAAGATTAAGTTCGTTACAATAATTATATAAATGAACCAATTCATTTTTATCTACACCAGATTTTTGATGTTCATTACCAATATTTACCTGTAAAAATATTTTAATTTTTTTTTCTTGTTTTGCTTCTTCTTCAGCAATTTTTTTTGCAAGTTTTTTATTATCTACTGAATGAATGTAATCAAAAATTTTTAATGCTAATTTAACTTTGTTAGTCTGAAGCTTTCCAATTAAATGTAGATTAATTTGGGGTTTTTTGTTTTTGATTTCTGTCCATTTATCAATTGCTTCTTGAACTTTGTTTTCACCATAATCTAAGTGTCCATAATTTATTAAAGGAAGAATTTTTTCTAAACTAAATGTTTTAGATACTGCTATAATTTTTGGAAAATTAATAATTTTTTTATCTTCTATTTTTAATTTAATTAAATTAGTAATATCTTTATAATTTTTAACTGGATTATGCATAATAATTTACCTAACAAATATTACTTTATTAATAAATTTGACACAAATTATATAAGTAAACAAAGCAAAAATACCGGGATCATTTATAGAAATTATAGTTCAATCAATAATTTAGACACAATCTTAAAATTGAAAACTTACTGCAAACATAGTGGTTATAAATTTTATTTATCTAATAATATTAGATTGGCAATTAAACTAGATTTAGATGGTGCCTATATTCCTTCATTCAATAAAAATATTAAACATTTAGCTTTTTCATACAAAAAAAAATTTTTGGTCATTGGTTCTGCACACAATAACAATGAAATTAAAATTAAAGAACTCCAGAAAGTAAAAGTTTTATTTTTATCTTCGTTATTTAAAAATAATAAAAATTACCTGGGTATTAATAAATTTAAAATATTATCAAATTTAACAAAGAAAAAGGTTGTTGCTCTTGGTGGAATTACAAATAAAAATATAAAGAAACTTAAACTGTTAAATTGTTTTGGTTTTGGAGGAATTTCTTACTTTGAATAAAAAAAAGGCCCCTAATAAGGGGCCTTTTATTAATATTTAACTAACTTAATTAGAATGCAAATGAAAGACCTAATGCATAACCAGATCTGTCATCACCTGCTGTACCACCAACATTTTCTACTGAGTTGTGGTTAGCACTTAAAGTCATAGATCCTACAACTAATGAAGCTGAAACACTTGTTGCTTCTTGGTCTGTTAAACCTTGAAGTTCTGTCTCTGAACTGTTTAAAGACACAGACAAGTCATCACTTACAGCATAAGAAATACCCATTGCTGTCAATGTGTTATCTCCAACAAAAGTTGTTCCTGCTGTAGAGTTTCCAGCATTGTTAGTGTCGTTTTCGTAAGTTGACCAACCGATTGATACTGCGTCCATTGCGTATGTTACGTTAAGTGCAGTAACATCTTTTGAATCAGTAGAACCTTCACCGTTGTCTTCACCAATACCAGCACCAACAGTTAAACCATCGATTCCAGTATATGTTAAAGTTACAGCTGATGAACTTTCGATATCTGTAGCTCCATCAGACGGAACATAGTCAATACCAATTTTTACACCATCCATTAGGCTTGAGTTGCTGTAGTGGAACCAGTCTTTGTTTCCAGAAGCAACAGCGTATCCGTGCGCAGTAGCACCTGTTACATCATCCCATGACTCTTCACCAGCAGTAGGTGTAGTATCATCCATTAGAGCTATTCCTGAACTTCCACCATCTCCGTAGAAAGTTAAAGTTCCGTTGTCACCCATATCAATTGACATACTTCTGTTGTCAATACCGGCACCAGCTACAGTGTCACTACTATCAATTAACATTGATGTAGAAACTGTCCAACCATTATCCATTTCAGCTGAAGCTGCAAATGAGATACCGTCGTTCATAGTCCAACCGTTACCTTTGTCTGTTTTCTCTTCACCAGAAAAACCTAATGAAGCACCACCAGTTACTGATAAATCAGCAGCATTTGCTGATACAGAAACTAGAGCTCCTGCTAATGCAGTAAGTCCTATTTTTTTAATGTTCATATTAATTACTCCTTTATTTGTAATTGTTATTATTAATAATAAACACTGGTTTTATAACGAAATATCTGAAAATATTTTGATGTAACTTAAATTCTACATAAATTATTTATAAAGTGTTACATTTTTACAACACATAATTTAGTCGCTTATTTACTGTATTTTATGGTGATTTTAAAATATATGTGTGTATTAATTTTTAATTAATATCAATTATTATAGAATGAATCTAAAAAAAATCATAAAAATATTGGTTTTTCTGAGTATTTTGCCTTTTTTACTCAATTCTTGTGCCAACAGAGGTGATGCAAGAAAATCTCCTCCAGATCCTAAATTAAGAGTCAAAAGAAATCTTGAAGAAGGAAAAGGATTCAGGTTAATGGATGGCGTAAAAAAAAGTGGCTCTACAAACTATGAATTTGCAAGCTCAAATGAATTATGGAGAGCTTCATTGGATACTATTGATTTTATGCCACTTTCATCAGTGAACTATAGTGGGGGCATTATTATTAGTGACTGGTATTCAAGTGACATGAATGACAATGAGAGTATAAAAATTTCTATAAGATTTTTAACCAATGAAATAAGAAGTGATGCTCTAGATATTAAAATTTTTAAAAAGATTTGCAAAGAAAACCTTAACTGTAAAATTTCCGAATCTTCTGGAGAACTAAAAAAAGAATTAAAGAAAAAAATTTTAAAGACTGCTAAAATATATGAGACTCAAAAAAAAGATAAAAACTTTAAGCCTTATAAAAGAACAAAACTAAAAGGCGACTAAATCACTAAATTAATATTTGTGGAAAGATACAATTTTAAAACAGTTGAGCAGAAATGGCAGAAATTGTGGGAACAAAAAAAAACGTTTTCAAAAAAAGTAGATAAAACTAAAAAAAAATTTTATTGCCTAGAAATGTTTCCATATCCGTCTGGAAAAATTCACATGGGTCACGTTAGAAACTATACAATAGGCGATGTGCTGGCGAGATTTAAGGATTTAAATGGTTATAACGTGCTTCATCCAATGGGTTGGGACTCATTTGGTATGCCAGCTGAAAATGCCGCAAGACAAAACAATTTAGATCCAAAATCTTGGACCGAAAAAAATATTTCAGTAATGAAAAATCAACTAAAAAAATTAGGTTTATCAATAGATTGGGATAAAGAAATTTCTACATGTTCGCCTGAATATTATAAGCATCAACAAAAATTTTTTTTAGAACTATATGACAAAGGTCTAGTTTATAGAAAAGAAAATTATGTTAACTGGGATCCTGTTGACCAAACAGTTTTAGCCAATGAGCAAGTTATTGATGGAAAAGGATGGCGTTCTGGAGCTATTGTTGAAAGAAAGAAATTAAACCAATGGTTTTTTAAAATCACAGAATTTTCTAAAGAACTATTGGATAGCTTAGATACACTTAAAGATTGGCCAAATAAAGTTAAGATAATGCAAAAAAATTGGATAGGCCAATCTTATGGATGTGAGATAAAATTTCAAATTGAGTCACAAAAAAAAATAGAGGAAATAAAGTGTTATACTACACGGCCAGACACTCTTTTTGGCATGTCTTTTTTAGCTCTCTCAATTGACCATCCAGTCGCTAAATTTTATGCATCCGATCCTGAATTTATTAAATTTAAAAAAGAATGCTCAAAGACTGGTACTACGGAAGAGTCTATAGCTGCCGCAGAAAAACTTGGTTTTAAAACTGATCTAATGGCTATTAATCCTCTAGACGAAAATATGAAAGTTCCAGTTTATTTTGCAAATTTTGTACTAATGGATTACGGCTTGGGTGCAATTTTTGGTTGCCCTGCACACGATCAGAGAGATTTAGATTTTGCGAAAAAATATAATTTATCAGTTATTCCAGTGGTAAGACCAGAAAAAAATGAAAATTTTACAATTGATGACAAGGCCTACACAAATGGAGGTTATCTATTTAATTCAAAATTTTTAGATGACTTAAAAGTTCCAAGTGAGTCAATACCAAAAACTATTAATTATTTAGAAAAAAAAAATATTGGTCAAAAAAAAACTAATTATAGATTAAAGGATTGGGGAATTTCACGTCAAAGGTACTGGGGATGTCCAATTCCTATTGCTTACGATGAAAATGGTAATCCAATTAAAATTCCTGAAAGCATGCTTCCAGTAAAATTACCTGAGATAAATAAATTTGAAACCACTGGGAACCCCTTAGATCATTTAGATGATTGGAAAAATATTTTAATTGATGGCAAAAAATATTTAAGAGAAACAGACACTTTAGATACTTTCGTTGACTCCTCTTGGTATTTTTTAAGATTTTGCTCTGCAAATAAAACTGATTACGCTTTTGATAGTGAGGAAATAAAATATTGGATGCCTGTAGATCAATATATTGGAGGAGTTGAGCATGCTATACTACACCTTTTATACTCAAGATTTTTTATGCACGCTCTTTCTTATAAAAACAAAAACTTCAGTTTAAAAGAGCCGTTTAAAGGGTTGTTCACACAAGGTATGGTTTGTCATGAAACTTATAAAGATCAAAATAATAATTGGATTAGTCCAGATGAAATAGTTGAGATAGATGGAAAAAAATTTCTTAAAAAAAATAATAGTGAACATATAAAAATTGGACCATCAGAGTCGATGTCTAAGTCCAAAAAAAATACAATAGACCCTGAAAAGATAATAGAAGAATTTGGAGCTGATTCAGTTAGACTGTTTATTTTATCAGATAGTCCCCCAGAAAAAGATGTGCAATGGTCTGAGGAAGGTATGAATTCTTCATACAAATTTATTCAAAAATTATGGGTATTAAACCAAAAAATTATTGTGGAAATAAAAGCTAATCACCCCTTTAATTCTGATAATTCAATAGAAAAAATAAGCAATCAATTTGTTAAAAATGTTACAAATAACATTCATAATTTTGCCTATAACAAAATTATTGCTAATTTTCATGAAATGTATTCATCATTAAATAAAATTATTTTAAACAAAATTGAAAAAAAAAAATTAATTGAAAACTATAAAAAAATTTTAATTGCTATGAACCCTGTAATTCCACACTTTTCGAAAGAATGCTTAGACTTAATTGGTGAAAAAAAAGAAAATGTATGGCCCAATATAAATGAAGAATTTCTAATCGAAGATAAAAAAAATTTTATTATTCAGGTTAACGGTAAAACAAAAGGTATTATTGTAGCTGACAAAAATATATCGGAAGAAAATTTATTACTGAAAATAAATGAAAATCCAAAGTTAAAAAACTATATTTGGGGCAAAACTATTAAGAAAAAGATATTTATTGCAGAAAAACTTATAAATATAATAGTAATATAAAATGATAAAAAAATATACTGTAATATTGATCGTTATTTTATTTACATCAAATTGTGGATTTACACCTGTATATTTAAATGAAGGTATAAAAGAAATTTCCATTGAACAAATAAAGTTATCAGGAGACAGAACATTAAACAATTATTTAAAATCAAATTTAAATAAGTACCGAAATAAAGAATCCACCAAAAAAATATCTTTGGAAGTTATAAGTTATTATCAAAAAAATATTCTTAGTAAAGACTCATCGGGCAATACAAATAAATATGAACTTGTGACTGAAGTAATATTTACAATTAATCCCTATAATCAACAACTATCATTTAAACAAAATAAAATTATGGAGAATATGGCCAATAAATCTGATGAAAGAAAATTTGAAATTTCTACAAAGCAAACTTTTGCAAACACAATAGTAAATGAACTAATGGATAAATTAGCAAAAATGTAATGATTATAAAATCTTATGAAATTAAAAAAATTAACTTAGAAAATAGTCAATTTGTTCTTTTTTATGGTCATAACCAAGGACTAAAAAAAGAAGCAATTAATAATCTTAATAAAAAAAATACGATTTCAAATTATGATGAAAAAGAAATTTTAGATAATGATAACAATTTTATTGAAAATATTTTGTCTAAATCACTTTTTGAACAACAAAAATTTATTGTCATTAAAAGAGCTACTGATAAAATTTTAGATATTATCAAAATTTTACATTTAAGAAACTTAGAAGATACAAAAATTATTTTAGACTCAGATAATTTAGAAAAAAAATCAAAATTAAGGTCTTATTTCGAAAAGCATAGGACATTAGTTTGTGTTCCTTTTTATCCAGATAACGAACAAACGTTATCAAAATTAGCCTATAATTTCTTTAGAGATAGGAAGATTTCAATTTCTCCATCAAATGTGAATTTGATAGTTAACAAATGCAGTGGGGATAGGGACACGCTGGTTAATGAGCTTGAAAAAATCAAGTATTTTAGCAAGAATGGAAAGCAAATTAACAGTGAGAATATATCAAAATTAATTAATTTAAGCGAAAACCACAGCATATCAGAACTTATTGATAATTGCCTTGCTCAGAACAAAAAAAAAACAATAAGCATATTAAATGATAATAATTTTAGTAATGAAGACTGCATTATGATTACAAGATTATTTATAGTGAAAGCAAAAAAATTACTTGTTTTATCAAAAGCATTTAAAACTAACAAAAATTTAGATTTGACTATTTCATCAGCAAAACCACCTATTTTTTGGAAAGAAAAAGAAATAACAAAACAGCAGATCCAAAAGTGGAGTTCAAGAAACATAAAAAAATTAATCTACTCACTAAGCGAAACTGAATTACAAATTAAAAAAAATATAAATAATTCAATTAATTTAATTACAGATTTTTTATTACTTCAGTCTTGTTCTGCAACTAATAATTAGATTTGATTATATCTATAATTTTATTTAGCTGATCTAGATCTTTATACTCAAAAGAAATTTTTCCTTTATTTCTTTTGGTATTTTGTATTTCTACGTTTAATCCTATTTTATTTGATACTGAAAGTTCAAGAGCTATAATATTAGTGTCTTTTGTGATCTTTGACTTTTGTCTTTTCTTTTTAAACAATTGAACAAAATTTTCTGCTTGTCTTACTGAGAGTTTATTTTCTATAATTTTATTTGCTACAAAAATTGCATTGTCTAAACCTACTAAAATCTTAGCATGTCCTGTCGATAATTTTTGAGACTCTATTAATTTTATAACTTCTGCAGGTAGAGTAAGAATTCTCAAAGAGTTTGTTATGTAACTTCTGCTTTTACCTATAAATTTTGAAACTTTTTCTTGATCATAAGAAAATTCGTCTATTAAACGTTTATAACCTTGGGCTTCTTCAAGAGGGTTTAAATCATGTCTTTGGACATTTTCAACTATTGCAAATTCTAAAGATTTTAAGTCATCTGCTTCTATGATTACTACAGGAACATTATGCATGCCTACTCTCTGTGCTGCTAGCCACCTCCGCTCACCTGCTATGATTTCAAATTTTGAATTTTCATTATTTGATCTCCTAACTATGATCGGCTGTATCATTCCTCTTTCTTTTATAGAATTTGTTAAATCCTCTAAGTTTGCCTCATCAAAATTNTTTCTTGGTTGGTATTTGTTTGGTATTAAATCACTTACTGGTAGTTGATTTTTTTGGAACTCCACTTTAGTCTCNCCAATCAGCGATGACAAACCTCTTCCAAGACCCTTTTTAATTTTATCCATTAAGCAGCGCTCCCTATTGTTGACTCTTGATTTATAAATTCGTCTGTAAAATTAAAATAAGATTTACTACCAGGACAGGATTTGTCATAAATTAAAACTGGCATCCCATGAGAAGGCGCTTCTGACAACCTAACGTTTCTTGGAATTACGGTTGAGTAAACTTTATCATTAAAATAATCTCTAGCTTCTTTTTCTACTTGAGAAGAAAGCTTATTTCTTTTGTCATACATGGTCAAAAGGATACCTCGAATTTTCAAATCAGGATTTAAACTTACTTTTATCCTCTCAATAGTTTTCATTAGTTGGGTTAGTCCCTCAAGAGCAAAGAATTCTGTTTGTAAAGGTACCAATAGTGAGTTTGAGCATACAAGAGCCATAACTGTTAGAAGACTTAGTGAAGGCGGACAATCAATCAATACATAATCATATGATCCTCTAGAATTGTTTAAATAAGCGCTTAATTT
>JGI20155J14468_10003634_pt1 | contig 10656 bp, 8 predicted proteins | sample COG_05_FD_14468 | JGI IMG/M metagenome (IMG submission 14468)
GGTAATCTGGAAATTGTAAAGTATTGCGTTGCAAATGAGTGTCCTGTCGATGAGGACGCGTGTGAAAGTGCTGCCCGAAACGGTCATCTCGAGTGCCTCAAATACTTACGCGAAGAAGCGGAAGCGCTTTGGGATTCGAGAACTGCCTCATCGGCGGCTTTTAATGATCATCTCCACATACTCGAATACCTTGTTGAGCGTAAATATGATCACTTCGTGGAACATGCGTGTGAGAATGCGGCCATGTGCGGCTACTTAGACTGTTTGAAGTACTTGCACGAAACCGCCAAAGCGCCTTGGGACTATTGGTGCGTTCAAGTAGCGCACGAGAGCAACAACCCCGAATGTTTACAATACCTCCTCGACAACAACTGTCCTCTACCAGACGGTTATCGATACGAAGATGGAGAGTTATACGTACCAGAACCAGAACTAGAATCAGAATTAGAATAATGAAAACATGTAATACCACGCGCGTTGTGATTTTTCCTCGAAAAAAGTCCAAGACTACGTCACACTTTCATATCCAAAATACACGCACACACACACACAATGCTCGCATCAACCGGCATAAACGCGTATTCTTCGCGCTCGTTCGCGTCCAGATTCGCGTCTTCTTCGTCCTCTTCTTCTCCTTCTTCCTCTTTTCGCAAAGCGGCGGCGGCGAAAGCTTCGACGACGACTAATCGATTCAGCGCGTTGTTCGTCTCGTCAGCATTTCCCCAAAGCGACGACACCACTCCGAAAGGCAACACCAAAGAAAACGACGACACAAACACCTCAGCACTATCATCATCATCATCATCATCATTTAGCTTCTCGAAAGATGCCATCGATTCCGCGTCCATTACGATTGGTTCGACCGCATTCGCGCACTTCGTGACTGCGTTTCCAGCTTTTGCAGATGAAGGTCTCGAGGCAGCTCCAGGGGTCCTCGACGGCCAAACGAGCAAGAGTTACTACGCGACGTTATTTTTGTTCGTGTTATCCGCACCTGGGTTGTACTCGTTGGTGAAACGGTCCGCGAAATCGAAGATTTCGAGAAAGACGTTCGAACTTCCGGGTCCGATGGCGGCCGGGGACGCCGCGTTGCCGTTGGACGACGTCGCGAGAGAGATTTCGATGTACTTCAAGAGGAACAACTACGTGGTCGCGGACGCCGGGGAGGTGATTACGTTTGAAGGGAACATCGCGCCGGAACGAGGGACGGCGGCGTACATTACTTTTTGTATCGCCGTTGGTCTCTTGTGCGTTGGTTTGGTGTGTTCAATCGCCTTGCCCGGCGGGAATCTCTGGTACTCTTTGGCGTTAATTTCGCCGCTGAGCGGAAAGTATTACTTGGATAACGCCGGACGAAAAGAAAAGGTAAAAGTGAAAATGGTCGATAACGAGGTCACGACAGATGTCATCGTCGAAGGCGACGCGGAAGAAATCGAAAGGTTTCGAAGAGATTTGAACTTGTGCGAGAAAGGGATGGTCAGAGTGAAAGGGATATTGGAGCAGTAATAAGGAACGCGCCGCTCGCTTCTATTTAAACTATACTTTTATACACGTTTTAACGATACACGGATACTTTACCAGGTACTCATCAATACGTATTCATCTCATCTTCTGTTCCTTTTCCTATTTCCTTCTGGACATCATCCGCGCGCTCTCGCGTAATTGTATACCATATTCCACACATCGAAAGAACTTCACAAACACGCACAAAGAAAGAGAGCGCGAAAAGAAGAACATGCCCCTCGCGAAGTATCCGTCTCGAGGAAGCGCGTTTACGAATCATCATCATCACAGCAGCAGCAGCAAACGACATCGATTCAGACGACGTCGTACACTCCGAAACAATCCTCTCTCACGAACGGCTTGAAAGACTTTCCGAGACAAAAGCATCCGTCGACGACAGATTCATTCTTTCCACCACCTTCGCGTTTAACATCCGATCCAACGTCGATTGTGATCCGCGCGTTGGAAGTCCATCGCATGCGCGCGGAACGTTTGAACAAAGAGAAATCGGAACACGTGAGAATACGAAAAGAGAACGAAAAGAAACGCTTGTTGGAGGCGCAACGAGAGGCGACGTTAGGGAAGATTCAAAAAGTGAAAGAGGAGCTCTTTGCTTCCACGAAGACGGATACGAGGACGAATCCGGAAGCGGGAGGAGGATTCACGGCTTTTGCTGTTGTTCCGAAGAAAGAAACCACGTTGGAGACTCGCGTTTCGCCGAGGAAGAAGAAAAGAGAAGAGGAAGTAGAGGAGGAGAGAGGTGGCCGCGTTGGCGAGAGAAATCCGTTCGCGAGAGGGAACGACAAAGGCGCTACTGTAAAGAAAGCGAAGAGAGGAGGAGGGAAGAAAGGGAAGAAGTAGAGAGTTGCGGATTAACCGTTGGCGAACATGACGACGCGGCCAGGGAGGAAAGGATCGAAGATATCTCGAACGCATTTCGAGAGCGCTGCGAAGGCTCACGCGGAAAAGAGAGATGCGACGGTTTGTCGATACGTCGGGAGAGGCGACGATGGGAACGAGGAAGGCGCGTTTTTGGCGTTTCGAAATGTTGGGACGGTGGCGTACGAACAACGAGAAGAGGAGGAGGAAGAGGACGACAACGAAGTCGACGAAGGATATTTTGAAGAAGATGTCGTCTTTATTGTTCGCCACCGTAAGAATGACACGAGTAAAGCTTCCTCGAGAGCTCGAGTAGAAGTCGACGTCATCTATTCCCCATCCTACGAGGTCCCGGTGTTGTGTCTCCGCGCGTTTGATTCGCGGAGCGGCTCGGCGCTGAGTTTAGACCAAACCAATCGCGCGTTGGTGACGAAGCTTCACAACAAAGATAACGACAACGACGACGACATCTTCGCGCAACTTCTCGCCCCTTGGGATCGACAACAAAAACTTCCAAAGTGTTCCGTTGGCGGTGGATGGGTGTGCGTGCACCCGTGCGAAACGTCCAAATCGTTAGATATGCTGAATGAAACGTCGCAAACAGATGAAGATGTCGAGTTCCCGTTCGAAAGATGGCTTCGGTACGCCGCGTCGCGATTGAAAATAGAGTTATTTTAAAACTTATTAGGTTTAGAAAATTTTGTACACTACGCAATTCACAGAACGCGCTAATAAAAGCTAGTATCCGCTAAACTATCCACCGCCGCTCTAAATCTACTTTCCTCCTCACCTCTAAAAACGCCCGCGCGCTCCTCACCATCTCTCCTCCGTCACTCGCCTCGCCACCATCGTTCTTCTTCTTCTTCTTCTCCTCCGCCGCCTCTTCCGCCGCCTCTCTGCACAACCCGAAAAGCGCCTCGCACGCGCTCGTTTCTTCCCCGTAAAACCGCCACGACGCTTCTATCCTTTCCATCGACTCAAACATGTGCGACGATGCTTGTGATTTCTCATCAAATCCTCCTCCCGTTTTTCTCGATTGCGTTTGTTCTCGATTTCCTCGACTGACTACTTTTTCCATCTCGTCCACGAACTGTTTCATTCGATCTCGCTCTCGGTCTAACTTTTCCAGAATCACTCCTAACTGTTCCATCTGTTTCGCGACCGTCTCTTTATGCACCGAGTTGGATCCCGCAACGCGTCGTCGATGCGTCCGTTTTTCTTTCTCAATATTCACCACACTCTCATTCTCACCGTTATTCTCATCGTCATCGTACTCTTCTTCTTCTTCCTCCTCCTCCTCGGACGAAGGAGGGTACAAACGTTTCTCTTTCAACATCGGCACTCGGGAAACGACGTCGAGGACGACGTCGAAAAGCTCGAACGCGTGGTCGCGAGACTCGCGCCAGGTGCGGACGAACGCGCGCATTTTTTTATTCTCGCGCTGCTGCTCAGAGTCGTTCATCGATCGCTTCGTTTATCCAGGCATGAAATAAGAGCGCAACACGATTCGACGTACACGACGACGAGACGACCACAAACCAAAACGTTTTCGTATGACGCACATTGGAAAAGAAATGCCTCAGTTTTATCTCACACAAACCATCGCATATAAACGCGCGTAAAAGAAGCCTTTGAGCGCCTCCCGAACGAGAACAGCAGCGGCAACATTCGTTTTAGTAGTATTATTAGTAGTACACTCTGTGGTAAAAGAAGCGGAGGAGTAAAAAAGATATGAGCGCGACGACGACGACGAAAAACGCGCAAACTTTACTCGCGAGAATGCTTCGCGTCGCCAAGTCGTATAAAGATTACAACGTCCGCGAGTACCTCGTGCGAAGGACGAACGATGCGTACGAAGGTACGAAAGAAAAACCGGAGGAGTTTGAAAAGTTCGCGGAGAAAGAGCTGAAATGGATGGAAAGGCAAGAGAAAGTGTACGAGATGTACGGGAGCGAACGGAAGAGCGTTTTGGACGATTCGACAGACGACGTGGCAACGACGAGGAAGTAGAGAAAATTTTCATCAATATCTGTTGTACAATGTAGTGTTTCTTCGTTTAAATAGAACTGTGCACTTCTCTCTCCCTCTTTCTTTCTTTCTTTCTTTCTTTCTCTCTCTCTCTCTCTCTCTCTGCTGCGGGTCTGTCTATTCGTGAGTGAGAAACAAAGCTTCGCGAACTGTCTCGATCGCGCTCGATATTCCCGACTTTTCGTCGTCGGCGAAAAACAACGCCTTCTCTTCTCGAAAGCGGGAGAACAAATACTGAACTCCCGCTCGAGCGCCGATGGAACACTCTTTACCACCTTGGANCGCGTTTTCTTCGTCCGACTTTTCCGCTCTGGACGCGACTGCGGAGGCGGTTTGTAAAACTGTTTCGGGTAAACCGGCTAAGCGAGCGACGTTGACGCCGTGGGATTTCGGGCACGAACCGGAGACGACTTTGTGCGTGAACGCGACTCGGGGCGGGACTCGAGTGGAGTCGACGAGCGCTTCGACGTGTTTTAATATCGCGCTAGAGGCGAACGCGAAGTAATCCGCGAGTTTGTGGTAGTGCGTGCTGAAGAGCGTGCGGGATTTGTTTCGCAACATCAAGTGTTTGCCGCAACTTAAAGCGATGGCGCAGCCGTCGGTGGTGGACGTGCCTCGACCGAGTTCATCGACACACACCAAGGAATTTTTCGTAGCTTCGCGCAACGGCTTCGCGATTTCGGACATTTCCACCGCAAACGTGGAAAATCCAGAGCGCAAGTCGTCTCTCGCGCCCATGCGAACGAAAATGGCGTCGCATGCGGAGAGGTTGAAAGTCTTCGCGGGGACCGACGAGCCCATGTGCGCGAGGATAGTGGCTACGCAGATTTGTCGGAGATACGTGGATTTTCCACCCATGTTCGCACCGGAGAGAAGGAGGAAGTTTTTATCCGCGGCAAAGTGACAATCGTTTGGAACGAACTGCTTGTTTAAGAGAGATGCACACGGGTGTGTCAAAACGTCGCACTCGAGGAATGCGCTCTTACCATCCCCGGGAAAAGGCGAGACGTTCGGTTTCACCGCGTGGCCTTCGCCGAGCAAAGCGAACTCATCCGAAACCACCGCGAGCGCGCCGAGCGCGTCGACTTCGGCGATGCACTCCGTCGCCAAACGCCACTCGCGCCAGTTTGCGCGGAATTTTAAGATTAAACCTTTCATCACGCCTTCCATGGCGGTTTCTTTTGCCTCCATCGCGTTCGCGCGCGCCTCTCTCAAGGGATCAACCGTCTCGCACGAGAATCGCTCAAACCCTTTTCGCTTACCTTCTCTCGTCCACATTTCTGGAACCCGTCGAGATAATCGATCTGGGATTTCAATAATGTGCGTGTCGCGCATGACGGTGACGAATTGTAGCTCGGATTTTTGACACTGCAACAACGCTCTCGCTTCGTCGAGCCAGTTTTCCAACTTTGCATCTGCTTGTCGGATGGCTTCGTCCGCGGCGTCCACGGCGGCGTCTACACCAGCGGCTGGTTCGATGCGGCCGCATTCTTTCGCTTTAACCCAATCAAAGGCGGTTTCAAACTCGCGCAAACCTTTAATAATTTCGTCTTTCGGGAAGAAGAGGTCTCCGCAGTAATCTTCTTCGTCGGCGTTTGTTTTTTCGCCGGTGACTAAAGCTCTGAGCAAATTTGATTTTTCCAACACGTGCTCGTTGCTCGAGATCTCCTCGGCGACATCGCGGACCGCGCGAACGCTTTCTAAAGCCGCTAAAAAGTCATTCAACTTTGCTTTGCGCATGTCTTCGTACAAAACGACGCGATCGGCGTTTCTGTTTGAATCCCCGCTGCCGACGCATCTCGCCACGCACCGCTCGTAATCTGGACTCGCTTTCAACAACGCTCGAATTTTTTGAAACGTATCGACGGAGTCGTTCGAGCGCAACGCGTCTATTGCCTTTTGCTTCGATCGAATCACTGACGCGTCGCACGATGGGCGACAACATTGCATTCGGAGGACGCGCGTGCCTGGTGCAGATGCCGCTCGGGAGACGAGCTCTAACAAACTTCCCGATCTCCCGCCTTCAGTGTTTTCTAGAATCTCGAGACCGGACAAAGCAGCAGCGTCCAGGCGCATGAACGCGTGTTGGTATTGTAACCTTTTCGTAGTCGCAGCTGATGTCGTTGTCGCTTCTTGTTCCATGGCGGATGGCGAAGGCGGTGCGGAAGAATTCACAACACTTCCTTCGACCCCGAAAAACGTCTCGTCGTTGGCGATGGTTTCGTATTTTCCGTAGGGCACAACATCGTGTGCGACCAAATTATCGTTCAAGTAGAGCAGACACGTGCCGAAAGCTACGAGCGCAGCTTCGGCGTTAATATTACTTGCGTTGCCAAAAAAAGTTTCAATAACATCCGGGTACGCCGCGAGTGGTTTAAAATAGCCTTGTTTTTCAACTTCCTCTCTTACGCCTTTTGAGGACGTCATCGAAGACGAACACACGTATCGAATGTGTGCATTTGGCACGCAATCTCTGAGCGCCGCCGCCACGGCCGGTCCAGGGAACTCTTTAGCATCCGTCTCGCCCCTTCTAAAAATAATTTCCACCGGGTTCAGCTCGCACAACGTCGTTCGTAAACTCGACAGGGTTTCTTCGTCGCCGCTTCCTGGCACGACCTTATACGCGCCGAGAACAAACTTCCCCGCCGCACATTCTGCCGCGCAGACGCCAAAATGCATAGCCCCATCTTCATTCTTTCGAAACTCTGAAATTGCCAACACGTGAGACGCATCCGGACAACTTTCTACCATCACGCGATCAATCATCGTCCCTCTCGTCACCACCGCAATCTTCTCGCGTTTCACCACCGTATCTTTGCATCTCGAGTCTTTCTTTTTCCTCTCCGCGAGCATGGCGGGCGTTTCTGTTTGCTCAATCGTGACCACTTTGTGCCCGTTTCTCGCCAATGTTTCGGCATTTTTCTGGTAGTTCTTTTCCGGGAAACCCGCGTGTGGTTGTTCTCCTTTCATGTAAATCAATCCGAGTTCTTTCACGCCGACGTGCGCGTCCATCTCGTACATTTCGTAAAATTTGCCCATCTTGAACAATAAAACGGCATCAAAGTGCGTGGCTTTGAACTGCCACCACTGTTGCTGTCCCGGAGAGATTTTATGCTGAGAGCCATCCGTGCTCGGAAAGCTCTTCGGGAAGGTTTTCGGGAGTAACAACGTGGTTGGATCGTATTTTGGGCTGTCGAAAAGGTTTCCGTTTTGATCCTTCAGTTTCGGAGGGAACATGAAGGAAAACAAACGACGCTCTCGTTCGTCAAACTTTGATATTTGGTCCGCTTGGAGTCCGTTTTGTTGCTGCGACGAGGACGGTTGTTGTTTCGGCGGTGACGCGCGTTGCTTTATCGGCGCTACCGTCGCGGACGCTTTCGAAGCTTGCGCCGACGGAGGCTTTTTCTTCGTCTTTTTGTTTGCCACCGGCGAGTCTTCTTCTTCGAAGTCCTCGTCGTCGTCGTCGTCGTCGCCATCCTCGGACTCTTCCGGTGCAAAGTCCGATTCGCTTCCTCCTTCCTCCTCTTCGTTCTCGTCATCATCGCTCGAATCCATAATCACCGTTTTCTTCCTCTTCCTCTTCGCCTCTTCCTCTTCCCGCCTCGTCGCCCGGGTCGGTCGTTTCGCGATCGACGACGCGGCGTTCGACCGCTTGCGCTTGTTCCTTCGCGCGAAGGAAATTGGATTTTCCTCCTCCTCCTCTTCCTCGAAATCTACGTCCACGTCCATCTTTTCCTCTGTTCTCTCGTTCTCTTTTACCGTCGATGTGGTTCTCCCCGTCGCTCTCGTGGCTTCCGCGATCATCTCGACGCCTTTCCTCTCCTCGCTTACGCTCGCCAAAGAAGGTGCATTCTGGGCACCATTTTTCTTGGAAACATCACCTCCTTTTGTTACTTGCTTCGCATCGTCATCAGCAGCGATTGCATGCACCTTTTCCTTTTCCTTTGCAAAGACGACTCCGATGGACTCCTTTTCTTCTTTCGTGTTCTCCTTTTCCCCGGAGAACGACGACGAAATATGCGTTGGTTTCCTGTTCTCATCGTCCCCGTGCGATAATTTTGAATCCTCTTTCTCCCCTAAAGTCTTTTGAATCATCTTCATCGCATCATCGCTCTTCTTTTTCTTGTTCGAGGAACTGACAGTCGTCGTCGTGGAAAAGAAAGATTTGAGCGTTTTTTGCCGACCACCGTCGCGAATTTGGGAGAGAGGCGTTTTGTTGGTGGTGGTGTTGTCGTCGTTTGGTACCATTTCGTTCGTTGTTCGAGATGAATTTTTTTTGTGAGAACCGATTTCAAAAATAGTGTTTCCCTGATGTGTTTGATGACGATGCGCGAAAAGACGCAGTAGTAAAGAAGAAGACGCGATCGATGACGAGAAGAAAGAAGAAGCTTTGATTAAATTGTATTTTAAATATATATATATTACGTAAGTGTTTACACGTGCACAACAACAAATTCTCTACAAATAGTATTATTAATCGCCTCGAAACAAAGTCCTTTTGGCCACGGAAACGATATCGGCTGGTTTCGGCAAGGCCATCGCTTCCAAGTTTGCGGCGTAGGGCATCGGGATGTCGACGCCGGTGACTCTTTCCACCGGGGCGTCCAAGTAGTCGAACGCGTCTTCGTTCACGCAGGCGGCGATTTCAGACCCGACGCCGCATTGCGGCCAGCCTTCTTCGACGATGACGACGCGTCCGGTTTTTTTGGCCGATCGAGCGACGGCTTCGCGGTCGAACGGACGCAAAGAGCGAAGGTTGATGACTTCCGCGTTCACGCCGTCTTTTTCGAGCTCTTCGGCGGCTTTTAAGCAGTAGCCGACCATTTTGGAGAAGGCGACGAAAGTGACGTCGGAACCTTCTCGCATGATTTTTGCTTTGCCAATTTCAATGGTGAAATCTTCGTCTAAGGCTTCTTTCGGGAGTTGGAAGCTTTCGCCGTATAAGAGTTCGTTTTCGAGGAAAACGACTGGATCCGGGTCGCGAATGGCGGCTTTCATTAACCCTCTCGCGTCTTCCGCGTCGTACGGGGCTAAAACTTTCAAACCGGGGATGGACATGTACCAGGCGGCGAAGCACTGGGAGTGCTGCGCACCGACTCCGGCGGCGGCGCCGTTTGGACCTCTGAATACAATCGGACACGAGATGGTACCGGCGGACATGTATAGCGTCTTCGCGGCGGAGTTGACGATGTGATCAATCGATTGTAACGCAAAGTTGAACGTCATAAACTCGACGACTGGTTTTAAACCCATAAATGCGGCACCACACGCGATGCCGGTAAAACCGGCTTCGGTGATGGGCGTATCTCGAACGCGTTCGGCGCCAAACTTTTGGTGCAACCCTTTGGTGATTTTATACGCGCCTTGGTATTCGCCGACTTCTTCCCCAATGATGAACACTTTTTCGTCTCTGGTCATTTCTTCGGACAACGCGGAGTTCAAGGCGTCGCGGACGGTCATACTTGGTGAATCCGCCGGGAGTTTTGAAGCCGTGGCGGTACCGCCGTTCAAATCTTCGTCTTTCGATCCGTCTAAGTCTCTCCCAGCCGCTCGCGAGTTTCTCGTCAAATCTCCTTTTTTAATCGCCTCGTACTCCGGTCGTTCCAAAATCGCTTTCGCCGCGGGTTCGTCCGCCGCGGATGCTAAAGAAGTTTCGCCACTGTCCAACACAGAAGCAGTACCAACGGTATCTTCCGCCACGTAATCCGCGAATTTCCCCACGTCCTCCTCGTTTTCGCACGTCACCGCAATCGCTCTTCCAATCGGTATATCGTCCGCTTCTCCAGCTGGAACCAAAATCTTCGCCAAGTACCCGTCGTCCATGCATTCCATCTCCATGGTCGCCTTATCGGTTTGAATTTCCGCTAAAATATCCCCGGCGTTAATCTTCGCGCCTTCGCTCACCGCCCACGACGCGACGCCGCCTTGCGTCATCGTCGGCGAGAGCGACGGAAACGGAATCACCGAGTGCGGAGGGTAATCCTCCGGAGATTTCGCTGCCGCTGCCGCAAATCCTCTGTTAGATCTCGCGATCGTTTTATTATCATTCTGGAAAACGCTGCTACTGCTACTATTCTTCTTTGGTATTCTTCCTCCGATTGCATCATCGCCGCCATGATGAGAGTCGTTCTTCTTCTCTTTCGTCGTCGTTGTCACCACCCCCCTTCTTTGTTGTCTCTTTTGCGACGACAACAAAGACGACGAAGAGGACGGAGAACAGCGCGCCGAGTTTGAGGACGAGGAGGA
>JGI20155J14468_10003645_pt1 | contig 10633 bp, 13 predicted proteins | sample COG_05_FD_14468 | JGI IMG/M metagenome (IMG submission 14468)
GGGGATTATTTTCATATAACCCGCTAGACATATAAATGAAATATTATATTTTTTTAAGTGTAATAAGATTTTATTTTCATAATTTTTAATTTTGGTATTTATTAACAGATAAGGAATTTGAAATTTTTTTGCATAATTTAATCCATAAGCTTTTTTATTATTACTAATTATTAAATCTATGTGTATTGGAAAACTATTATCTCTTGATCTAAAAATAAGATTTTTAAGATTAGTTCCCTTACCTGAGATAAAAACACAGGTTTTTTTTTTTACCATTTCAGTGACTTTAATAAATTTACTTTAAAGCTTTCCTTAGAAATATACCCGATTTCATAAGGCATATAATCTTTAGTGAAAAATTTTTTGATTTTTTTCAAATTTTTTTTATTTACAATTATACAAAAACCAACTCCACAATTAAACGTTTTCATCATTTCATGATCTGAAATTTTTTTTGTTTTTAGCCATTTAAAAATTTTAGGTATCTTAATTTTTGAAAGATCAATATTTAAGGATAATTTTTTTGGGACAGACCTCAGCAAATTCTCAATCAAACCACCGCCAGTTATATGTGCAGCTGCATTAATAAGATTCTTCTCAGTTAGTTTTAAAATTTCTTTTGAATAAATTTTAGTAGGTTTTAAAATTTCTTTTTTCAAATTATTTGGTATTTTATATGTTTTTAAAATTGATCTTACCAGAGAAAATCCATTTGAATGTAATCCATTAGACGGTATGGCTAAAATAATATTATCTTTCTTTACATTATTTTTATTTAAAATTTTTTTTTTTGAGACTATACCAACGCTAAATCCTGCCAGATCAAACTTATCTGCATCGTATATTCCAGGCATTTCTGCCGTTTCACCACCAATCAATTTACAATTTGATAACTCACAGCCTTTAAAAATGCCTTTTAAAATTTTTTTTGTTTTTTCTAAATTTAATTTACCAACTGCAATATAATCTAAAAAAAATAATGGTTTAGCTCCTTGAACTATTAAATCATTTACACACATGGCCACTAAATCAATTCCAATAGTATCAAATTTATTGTATTTATTTGCTAAATCAATTTTTGTTCCAACACCATCAGTACACGAAACTATAACAGGATCTTTAATTTTAAGATTACTTATATCAAATAATGATCCAAATCCCCCAATTATGTCATCTTTAATTGAATTCCTGGTTTTTTTTTCATTTTTTTTCGATATGATTGATATATGTTTAACTAATTTATTAGCTAAAAAAATATTAACACCACTTTTTTTATAGCTATTTTTAATTTTTTTCATTTATAAATTGATAGTTTATTTTATATGAAATTATATAAACAAATAATATTCATTTTAATTGTTTTTTTTAAAACTGAAACTCTTTTTTCAAAAAGCAACCTATTTAATGTTAATAATATTCAAATAGAGAAAAAAGGTAATATTAAAAATGATAAACTAGCCGAACAAGCTATTAAAAAAGGGTTTAATCAATTAATTTTAAACCTTTTGTTAAAAGATGATAGCGATAAAGTCATCAACTTAAATTATCCCTCCATAAAAGAATTAGTGGCTTATTATCAAATAGCTAATATTTCTTATAAAGATAAAGGAGATGAAATAGCAAATTTTAATGTAACATTTGACAAAGATAAAATGCATAATTTATTTTATGAAAAAAATATTTCATACTCAAAGATTTTAGATAATGAGATCTTTACTTTACCAATATTAATTAATGACAATGAAATTTTTGTTTTTAATAATAATTACTTTTATAAAAATTGGAATGATATTTATGAAAACGACCAAATTGAATTTATTTTACCTTTAGAAAATATTGAAATTATACAAAATATTAACAATTATAAAAATAATTTAATAAATCTTGAGGTTAAGAGTTTATTTGAAGAATACTCTAATAAAAATTTGGTCGTAATTTTTATTGAAGACTTCAAAAAAATTAAAAAGAAAGTTTATATTAAAGCAATAATTGAAGATAAAAAAATATCGAAAAGTTTAGATTTTGAAAAAAAAAACTTGAGTTATGAAAATTTTAAAGAAAAAATTATTATTGAAATAAAAAAAGAACTTATAAATTTAGTTAAATCAGAAAATTTAATTGATATACGGACACCTAATTTTTTAAATGTTGAATTTAATCTTGATAAAAAAAATAATTTAGTTGAATTAAATTTAAGAATTAAAAACATCGAGTCTATAGAAAATCTTTATGTACAAGAATTTAATAAAGACAGAGCGAGTATAAGAATAAAATATTTAGGTAAATTAGAAAAAATAATCAATCAGTTAAAAAAAGAGGGTATCAATTTAAAATTAATCAACGATCAATGGGTAATCAAAACATTATAATATGGATCAACTTATTTTTAAATTTCCTTTCTCTACAAAATACTATCAACAGGATTTTTTTGTATCTAGTAATAATTTTTCAGCTTATAAATTAATAGAAGAGTGGCCAACATGGCCAGGCAAATGGCTAAATATTTTTGGAACTTCTGGTTCAGGAAAAACACATCTATCAAAAATTTTGAAAAAAAAAATTAACAAAAGTAAACTAATTAATGCCGAAAATGTAAGTAATAACATAATTCAAGACTTAAATAATCTCGATTGTCTTATAATTGATAATTATCAAAATAATATTGATGAAAAATTATTTTATTCAATTCTAAATCATTCAAAGCAACTTGAAAGTTATTTGTTAATTAATTCTATTTCTTCTATTAAAGACGAAGATTTTAAATTAAAAGATTTAGAGTCAAGAATTAATAGCTTCCTGTTTTTTGGAATTGAATTACCGACAGACGAATTATTGAAAGTAATTATTTCAAAGACTTTCTCTGATAAGCAAATAACATTTAATCCTAAAATTCTAGAGTATATAATCAATAATGTGGAGAGATCCTATGAAAAAATGTTTAAATTTCTTAAAGATGTTGATGAGTTATCTTTATCTACTGGAAAGTCTATTAATATTAATTTAATAAAAAAAGTATTAGATCAATGAATAAATACAGAACACATAATTGCTCAGAACTTAATGAAAAGGACATTAACAAGAATGTAATCATTTCTGGTTGGCTTCACAGAAAAAGAGATCATGGCAATTTATTATTTATTGATTTACGTGATCATTATGGAATGACACAGTGTGTAATAGAAAATAATAATGAATTCTTTATGGTTTTAGAAAAATCTAAACCAGAGTCTGTTCTTAAAATAAATGGTAAAGTGTTAAAAGATCAAATGGAACAGAAAATTTAGATTTAAAAACCGGAAAAATTGAAATTTCAGTCGAGTCAGTAGAGGTACTTTCTAATGCAAAAGAATTACCAATACCAGTTTTTGGTGAGCAAGATTATCCCGAGGAAATAAGACTAAAATATAGGTTTTTAGATTTAAGAAGAGATGAGATGCATAAAAATATAATCTTAAGATCTAAAGTAATTTCTTTTATAAGAAGTGAAATGTTAAAATTGGGTTTTCTTGAATATCAAACCCCTATTTTAACTTCGTCAAGCCCTGAAGGTGCTAGAGATTTTTTAGTTCCAAGCAGATTAAATCCAGGGAAATTTTATGCATTACCCCAAGCTCCACAACAATTTAAGCAATTAATTATGGTATCTGGTTTTGATAAATATTTTCAAATTGCGCCATGTTTTAGAGATGAAGATGCGAGAGCTGATAGAAGTCCAGGTGAATTTTATCAATTAGATTTAGAAATGTCATTTGTAGAACAAGAAGATATTTTTAATGTTGTAGAAAGATTAATGATAAATTTATTTAAAAACTTTTCATCAAAAAAGATGTTACAGGATAAATTTCCAAGAATTCCATATCAAGAATCAATGAAAAAGTACGGAACTGACAAACCAGATTTAAGAAATCCATTAATTATTCAAGATCTCACTGAGTTATTTAAAAGAGACGATGTTACATTTGATATATTTAAAAAATTAGTAAAAAAAGGTTCAATTGTGAGAGCTATAATAACAAAAAATACAAAAGACAAACCTCGAAGCTTCTTCGACAACATAGATAAATGGGCAAAGGAACAAGGAGCTTCTGGTTTAGCTTATTTTACTTTAGAAAAAGACGGGAGCCTTAAAGGTAAAGGACCAGTTGGAAAATTTTTTAGTGAAAAGTCTTTAAATGAAATAATAAAAAATTATAACGCCGAAGTAGGAGATAGTGTTTTTCTAGCATGCGGAAAAGAAAAAGAAATTGAAAAAATTCTGTCTTTAGCCAGGGACAAAATTGCAAAAGATTTGGATATTATTGATAAAAACAAATTCGCTTTTTGCTGGATTGTTGATTATCCAATGTATGATTTTGATGAAAATTCAAAAAAAATTATATTTAGTCACAACCCATTTTCAATGCCTCAGGGTAAAATAGAAGAAATAAATTACGATAAACCATTAGAAATTAAAGCATTTCAATATGATATTGTTTGTAATGGTATAGAGTTATCATCTGGCGCGATCAGGAATCATATACCAGAATTAATGTATAAACTGTTTTCTGTAGCAGGTTATAGTGAAAAGCAAGTTAATGAAAAATTTAGCGGGATGATAAACGCATTTAGCTTTGGTGCACCACCGCATGGAGGTATAGCACCAGGGATTGACAGAATTGTCATGCTATTAGCTGAAAAAGAAAATATAAGAGAAGTCACCTTATTTCCAATGAACCAAAATGCTCAAGATTTAATGATGCAGGCACCTTCAGAGGTAGACGAAAGCCAATTGAAAGAACTAAGTATAAAAAGAGATATTAAAAAAAACTAATTTTTTGTCTTTAGATTTATTCTAACATCTGATAGGTCGACTAATTTTTCTTCATAGTTACTTCTAATAAAACCTTTAGAGGTTATATTTTTTACAATTTTAAGAAATTTATCATCAGCATTATCTGTATTCANATCTTTTTTATTCGCAATAGATGGAGTATGAGCCAATTCTTCTTTACCTAAATATGAAATTGCTAATTCTCTAAAAACATAATCAAGTATTGAAGAGGCACTTAATATTCTATCATTGCCAATTACATGGCCTGATGGTTCAAATTTAGTGTCAATAAAAGCATCAACATATTCTTCAAGCGGAACTCCATATTGNAANCCTAGAGAAATAGCTATCGCAAAATTATTCATCATTGCTTTTACAAGCTCGCCTTCTTTATTTGTATCAATAAAAATTTCTCCAATTTTACCGTCATCGTATTCTCCAGTATGAAGATAAACTTTATGATCTCCAATTTGTGCTTTTTGAATATAACCTTTTCGTCTATCAGGCATTTTAAATCTTGCGTTGTTTTTAATTTTTAGACTATTTGTTTGAGGTTTGTTTGTCGCTTTTATTTGATTGGACACAACTTCAGATAAGTTTTTATCTATTTTTATTTTATTAAGACCATCATCTTTTTTGCCGCCAATTTTTTTTGTTTTTCGATTGTTTAATTTTACATCAATAACTTCGACCTCACCGTCATTTCTTTGATCAATCTTAGATAATTCAATGTCATCTAAATTATTTAAAGTATGTAGTGTTTTAAAAGTGCATGTATAGTAAGTTTCAACAACGTATTTTTTCATAATATTTATGGAATCTCTTTATTAAGATATATATTAATTGTATAAAGTGTCTATTATTTAATAATACAATTATTAATTGTGTGGATTTAAAACTTCTAGTATGAGCTTAAAACTAATTTTTACTTGGTGGAACAGACAAACTTTTGGAACTTTTTTAAAAACTTTGTTTTTAGGAAAATTTGTAGGTTCTGATGATTATGGAAATAAATATTATCAAAGTAAAAAAAATGAACGTTGGGTAATTTATGCTAAAAATATTGAAGCGACTAAAATTACTTCAGACTGGTATTTGTGGATACATCATACTATAGATAAAACTCCTAATTCTATGGATGCAAAATATTTATGGCAAAAAAAACATTTAGAAAATCAAACAGGTACTATAAACAGATTTAAACCCATTAAAATAAAAAAAAATGAAATAAAAAAAAAATATGAAACTTGGAAATAGAGTAATTTTAATTTTTATTTTATTTTTTTTTTCTTTAAATTTTTTAAATTCAGAGGAAAAAATTACAACTACTCCTTTGATAAATGTAGAAAANATTACACCAAGTTTTGAAGAAATTATTGAAGAAAATGAAAATATTTATTCTAATCAAAGTTTAAAAGAAAAAAAAAACAAGCACTTTATTAAAATCTTCACAAGCAATATTAATTGGGCTTGATAAAATTACTGCAAAATCATCAGAACTTATCATTAACTTAAATGAAAGCAAACAATTCGGNCCGCTGGAAATTAAAATTCTCAAATGTGGACAAGTTAAAGTTGATAANATNATTGATAGCGTTGCTTATATGCAAGTNAAGGATTTAACTAAAAATAATAACGAACAAGTATTTATATTTAACGGCTGGACTTTTGCTTCAGACCCCAGTTTAACTCCATTTGATCACGCAATTTATGATCTACAATTACTTAATTGCAATAAAGCTTAATAAAATTTTTCTTTACCCAACCAATTGGTATCAAAGTTGGAATCAATAAATTTTTTGTGTTTTAATATTTTTTTATGTAAATCAATCGTTGTTGTTATTCCTTCTAAAACAAATTCATCAAGTGATCTTAGTGTTCGTTGTATAGCCTCTGTTCTATTCCTTCCTTTACAAATAACTTTAGCTATTAAACTGTCATAATAAGGAGTGATTTTACAACCTTGAAATATAGAACCATCAACTCTCGTTCTAAAACCAGATGGTTGATGACAAACACTAATTGTTCCTGGACTAGGTTGAAAATCTAGAGCTGGGTCTTCGGCATTAATTCTACATTCAATAGTATGACCTCTTGGATTAATATCACTTTGGTTTAAAGCAGTATTTCCTGTAAAGGCAATCCAGAGCTGTTCTTTCACTATATCAATACCTGTTTGCATTTCTGTTACAGGATGCTCAACTTGAACTCTTGTATTCATCTCAAGAAAATAAAATTTGCCATCTTCATAAATAAATTCAACGGTACCAGCTCCCTCATAATTTATCTGCTCAACCATTTTCACAGTTTTTTCAAAAAGATCTTTCCTTATTTCATCATTTATTACTGGGCTTGGTGTTTCTTCAATTAATTTTTGATGTCTTCTTTGTACAGAGCAATCTCTTTCAGCTAAATGAACAGTTTTATTTTTACCTGACATAACCTGAACTTCGATATGTCTTGGGTTTTTAAAATATTTCTCAATATATAACTCATCATTATTAAAAAACTTTTTAGCTTCAGATTTAGCTGTAAGAAATAAATTTTCTAATTGACTCTCTTCTTCTACAATCTTCATGCCTTTTCCGCCTCCACCTCCTGCTGCTTTTATCAAAACAGGATAACCAATATCTTTACATATTGATCTAGCCTCATTGAAAGATTTAACTCCACCTTCCGAACCTTCAATTACGGGTAACCCAAATTTTTTTGCAATTTTTTTTGCTTCAATTTTATCACCCATTTTTGAAATTATTTCTGCACTAGGGCCTATAAATTTTAAACCGTGTTTATTTACAATTTCAGAAAATTTTGCATTTTCAGATAAAAATCCATAACCAGGATGAATTGCCTCAGCCCCAGTTAAATCTACCGCGGACATTATGGACGAAATGTTCAAATAGCTATTTTGAGGTTGATGAGATCCTATACAAACACTTTCGTCTGCCAATCTTACATGCATGGACTCCGAGTCTACATCTGAGTGAACTGCAACAGTTTTTATTCCCCATTCTTTACAAGCTCTTATAATTCTAACAGCTATCTCACCTCTATTAGCTATTAAAACTTTTTTGAACATTATTTTTATTTAAGAATAACTAAAGTTTGACCGAACTCGACAGGTTGTCCATCTTCTATTAAAATTTTTTTTACCTCACCATTGGCTGTCGAGGGAACATGATTCATTGTTTTCATTGCCTCAACAATCATTACGGTTTGACCTTTTTTTATTTTATCTCCAACCTCAACAAATTTTTTTGCACCCGGTTCTGGTGATAGGTATGCCGTGCCTATAATTGGAGATTTAATTCTTATTCCATCACTTTCATCAGAAGATTTTAGAACTGCTTTATTTTGAGAAATTACAGCACTAGTTTTTACTTGCTCAACTCCCTTTGAAGCTTTTGAAACCTTTATTTTTGTCTGACCTTCTTGGTATTCTAACTCTGTTAAATTAAATTCTTTAAGATTGTCTGCTAGCTCTTTAATTAGTTTTTTATCTATTTTCATTTTAAAAATTTATTTATAGCATTTAAAGACATTATGTAACCATTAGCTCCAAATCCACATATAACTCCTTTTGCAACTTTACTAATAAGAGAATTATGTCTGAATTCTTCTCTATTATAAATATTGCTAATATGCAATTCAATAATTGGAATTTTTAATATTTTTAAAGCATCATGAATGGCTACAGAAGTGTGAGTGTAACCTCCAGCATTAATAATTAAACCGTCTTGATTAGTTCTAGAATTTTGAATTATATTAACTATCTCTCCCTCAATATTTGATTGAAAAAAAGTCAGCTTAATATCATTTTTTATTGAGTATTCATTACAATTTTTTTCAACATCTTTTAGAGTAAAGCTTCCATATTGATTTTTCTCTCTTTCACCTAAAAGGTTGAGATTTGGTCCATTAACAATTATAATTTTATTCATAAACTTCTTAGCATTGAATAACTTAATTATGGCAAAAATACAATTGAATGGAAAAAAGGTAGTGATTAATTCAAATTATTCCTTATTTGATCTTTTAAAAAAATACAATTTAATTAACAAAAAAGTTGCAATAGAACACAATGGAGAAATCATTCCAAAAACAAATTATAAAAAAAAAAATTTAAAAAATAATGACAAAGTGGAAATAGTCCATTTTATAGGCGGAGGATGAGTTGAAAAAAGATAATTTAAAAGTTGCTGGTAAAGTACTAAGATCTCGACTTATAGTTGGCACAGGAAAGTATAAAAGTTTTTCTGAAACTGCTAAAGCGGTTAAAGCATCGGGAGCTGATATGATAACAGTAGCCGTAAGAAGAGTAAATATTTTAGATAAAAAAAAACCAATATTAACAGATTACCTTAATCCAAAAAAAATAATTTTTTTACCTAATACTGCAGGCTGCTTTAACTCCGAAGAAGCTCTAAGAACTTTGAGATTAGCTCGTGAGATGGGCGGATGGAAATTAGTAAAACTTGAAGTATTAGGAGATAAAAAAACTCTTTATCCTAATATGATAGAGACGATCAAATCTACTAAAATTTTGGCAAAAGAAGGATTTAAAGTTATGGTGTATTGCACAGATGACCCCTTATTAGCAAAAAAACTGGAAGATAGTGGTGCTTCAGCTATTATGCCATTAGCTTCACCAATTGGTTCAGGTTTAGGTTTACAAAACAAAGTAAATATTTCTTTAATTATAAAACAATCAAAGGTTCCAGTTATAGTGGACGCTGGTATTGGAACCGCTTCAGATGCAACAATTGCAATGGAGTTAGGTTGTGATGGTGTTTTGATAAATAGTGCTATAGCTAATGCTAAAAAGCCTATTTTGATGGCAAAAGCTTTTAAAGATGCAGTTGTTTCTGGAAGAAATTCATATTTAGCTGGAAGAATGAGTAAAAATTTTTTTGCAACAGCAAGTTCTCCAGATAAAGGGTTAATCTAATTTTTCTTTTTTTTTCTTACCCAAAGTGTTCTAATTTTTTTTTTTGATTTCGTTTTCTTTATTTTATCTTTACTTTTAATAATTTTTTTTGCTGCTTTTTTTTCAGTTTTTACATTTAAACTTATTTTTTTTGACTGAATAATAGAATTAGTATTTTCTATAGAGTTAATAAGTTTTTTAGATTTATTTAGCAGATTTATTTTATATTCAGGAATTATAAATTCATTATTAGAGAATATTCTAACTTGAAATGAATATTTTTTTTGAAAATATTTTAACTCTTCTAACAAATTTTTCTCTATAAAAATTTTTACTTTTTCAGGAGTATATGCATCAATAATTTTTACTTTGTCAGTAAAAGCTAAGTATTGAATTTTTTTAAGAATTTTTTGTGCAAATGAAGAAAGTGATAATTGTGTTTCCCATTTAATTGATCCTTCGCGCAGTCTTTGCCTTGTCATCTCAAGAAGGCCAAAATTACTTATTTTTCCAATTTGAATTCTAGCTCTATCCTTTCTTATACTTTCTCTCATTTTTTTTTCTACAGTTCTTCTATTAAAAAAATTAATCATATCGATAAAATCAATTACAATAAGCCCTGATAGATCTCTCAATTTAATTTGCCGAGCAATCTCTTCTGCAGCCTCTAAATTTGTATTTAAAGCTGTTTTTTCAATGTTAATCTGTTTAGTGGACTGGCCAGAATTAATGTCTATAGACACAAGTGCTTCAGTTGGATTGATAACTAAATAACCTCCAGATTTTAATTTTACAGTAGGTTCAAAAATATTATTTAAATCTTTTTCTATATTAGCATCATGAAACAATGGAATTTTTCCTCTATATTTTTTAATATTTTTAATATTTTTTGGCAT
>JGI20155J14468_10003655_pt1 | contig 10614 bp, 7 predicted proteins | sample COG_05_FD_14468 | JGI IMG/M metagenome (IMG submission 14468)
TGTTCATTGTTGTTGTTGTTATTATTATTACACACACACACACGCGCATTATTCGCGCAAACACATGCGCGTACGCGTTTTTCCTTTCGCTCTTCTCTGGTGTATTTTCTTCATTCGCAGAATTTTCACTAAAAGTTTTGCTTCCGTGTTGTTCAAATCGATCAAAATCTCTCCTTTTCCCTCACACTCCTCTGAGAGACTCCTCGAGTAAAAGAAAAGAAAAATGGACGCGGCGACGAACGGATTACAGATGGATTTACGCGCGCGACAGAAACGCGCCGTCGTGAGAATGTTCGACGACGTTTTGCTCGAGAGTACGCGTCACAGCGCGCAACTGCGCGACGATGCATTCGGAGGAAGATCACATCATCATCACGGGGACATTCAGTACAAAATCTTAATCCTGGACAAGTTCACGTTCGATGTCATCGCACCTCTCTTAAAAGTGAACGAACTCAGACAGCACGGCATCACGTTAACTTTACTGTTAGAGAGCGAACGCGAACAGATTCCAGACGTCCCGGCGGTCTATTTCGTGCAACCGACCGCGAGAAACGTGCAAAGAATGTCGCACGATTTGGGCGAGAACTTGTACGAGAGTTATCACTTTCACTTCACGAGAGAACTGCCGAGAAGCGCCTTGGAAGAGCTGGCGACGGCTTCGGTGAAAGCCAACATCGCGAATCGAGTGAAACGAGTGTTCGATCAAAACTTGGATTTCGTGAGTTTAGAGCGCGACGTGTTTTCAATCATGCGACCGGACGCGTTTAAGAAGTTGAACGATCCGAAGAGCAGAGGCGAGGACATCGAAAAGTGCATCGCGGACGTGACCAACGGTCTGTTCGCGACGGTCATGACGATGGGGCAAGTGCCGGTTATTCGGTGTCCTAAAGGTGGCGCCGCGGAAATGGTCGGGAGAGAGTTGGAAAGCAAACTCAGAGATTATTTGGGGAGTAAAAACGGGAGCGGGTTTGGGCAGATGCCGCTGATTGGCGTCGGCAACGCGAACGGCGCAGCGGCGCAGCAAATGGCGAGGCCGATACTCGCGATTTTTGACAGAAACTACGATTTTACCGCCAGTTTACAACACGCGTGGCACTACGAACCGTTAGTGCACGACGTGTTGCACATGAAGTTGAATCGAGTGGACGTGAAGCCGGATAAAAATGCCGTCGGCGCGGACGCCAAGACGAAATCGTACGCGTTGGACGATTCGGATGATTTCTGGAAAAAGTATAAAGACGCGCAGTTTCCCAAAGTGGCCGAAAGCGTAGAGGTGGAGTTGGCGGAATATAAAAGAGCGATCGCGGAAGTCAACGCCGCGTCTGCATCCGCGGCGAATTCCACCGGGGGCGACGACGCCGACGATCAAACCGGCGCGAGCACGGCCAAGTTGACGAAAGCGGTGGAGTCGTTGCCGAAATTACAAGAGCACAAAAAGTTAATCGATAAGCACACGAACATTGCCACCGCGCTGTTAAAAGAAATTAAACAAAGAGGTTTGGACGAGTACTTTTCCATCGAGGAAGATTTCTGCAACGGCAAAGGCGATTGGAAAGCGGCGTTGAGTTTGTTGAGCGCCACGGGCAGAGGTTCCGCGAGCGACAAAATCCGCTTAGCGTTGATACTGTTGCTCACCTCGCAACTGAACAGTTCTGGAAATACCGGTAAAATCGACGACGAGGCCATCGAAGGCGCGTTGAGAGCGAGCGGGTGCGAAGTCGGCGCGTATAACTACGTCAAAAAAATGCTCTCGTTGAATCAACAGTTACAACAAAACAAAGGCGGCAACGCGAATAGCAGCAGCAATAGATCTCAAGCGGATATTTTAGACTGGGCGGATAGATTATACGGCCAATCGGTTGATTTAATCACGAAAACAGCGAAACACTTGTTGTCCGGCGAACGACAACTCCCCATAGCCGCCGCAGTCGAGGCGTTATTAGCGAACCAACCGTCTTCTTCATCTTCCGCGGACGTCGGCGGCGACGCGGTCGTGGATACTTTCGCCTACTTTGACGCGAAAGCGTCCGCTTCCCAACGCGCGAGCGTTCCTCTTTCAAATCGATCGTCGCACCAAGACGAACACGCCGGTGGGTACGCCTCTGCCGTCGCCTTCGTCTTGGGCGGCGGATGCTACGCCGAAGTCTTGGCGTTGCGAGAACTCGCGCAAAGAGAGCGAACGAACGGACGCGCGAAGAGCGTCTGTTACGGAGCGACGGACATGTGCGGCGGCGACGACTTCGTCTCCGAACTCGGTGAAATTGGTGGTGGTAGTAGTCGTAATAGCGATGGAGCTGCGAAGTAGAGTGCAACCGACTCCCGTATTTACATTTTTTTCTCCTCACTTGTTCTACTATCTCTTCACTCTTGTTCGTCTCTCACACACGCGAAAGAAGATGAAGAAAATGAAGAAGAAAAAGAGAACAGCAACAGCGAGAACACCAAAAACGCCGCGCTTCTTCCTCGTCTTCCTTTTCCTCGCGTTCGGGAACACCCTTTCTGGGATTCAATCGTTCTCGTATTCATCGAAAGATGAAGAAAATCATCCGCCAACGCCGGACACGATGCGAGATTTCATCATCCCGTTACCGTCGCCGTTTTTCTTCACCAGAACGGAACGAAGCACCGAAAAAGACCAAGAAGCAACGCACCGGTACGAAACGACGACGAACGGGCTCGGTTTTGGCGCTTCGTCGTCGTCGAATCATCAACAAAAGCAAGTGCAAAAAATCGTCCACAGATTGCTCTCAAAAGAGGAAGACAACGAAGAAGAAGGAGAAGGTTTCGCGCAGACGTCGATGAACATCGTTCGAGACGATGTAAAGGCGAATTTTTTCTACGGGTACGCGGAATCGGACAAATGGTACGAGCGAGAACAGATTGGTAAAGAAGAGTTCGGCACGGGGAAGATTGCGGACACGAAACATCACGTGATTAAGACGAAGATTCGAACGACGCAAGAGTTGCAATTCGGCGCGACGGTGGTGGAACATCCGGATCCTCCGGGGATGGCGAATGATGGACACGGGGAACCGGAGAAGAGTTTGAACGCGAAGCAGGAGGCAATGAGAATTTTAGAGGCGCAGAGGAGAGCGAAGGAGGAGTTATTGGCATTAAATACTATGAGGACGACGACGACGACGACGACGAACAGCGTCGAGACGGAGGAGAAAATAGCGGCGAGAGAAGCGAAAAGAAAAGCACACGCCGAACAGGTGAAACAGAAACGAAGAGAAAAGAGACGCTCGAAGAATTCGTTCCAAAACATGGAACGGTTTAAGCGAGACGCGATCGTGAGTGGCGAACGAATGGGGTGCGAGTTGTGCGATTCAATCGCGATTGAGTGTTTTAAAGAGTTGCGGTGGAAGTATTTGATGGAGAGAAACGCGTTTAAGAATAACGAGTACGAGCCGGCAGAGAAGGCGGTGATGTCGTGTCTGGTGAGCAAGTGCGGAGGCGTGACGGCGAATCCAGCGAACGCGATGAAAAATCGAGCGGTGGTGCCGGTGCCGAAGCCACCGATGACGGATAATAAAAATAATAACAGAGAAGATCCACAAGAGGAGCAAAACTTTGGATTGGCGTCGATTGAGTTATCGACGATTCGAGCGCCGATGACGCACTTCGATTCCTACGCGTTAACGACGGCGTGCGAAGAGGCGTTTGATGTTCAAACCCGGAACGATGTGGCATCAAAAATAGCAAACGCGTTGAAGGATTTACGAGACCGAGATGAATTCGTTCGCAGCGAAAGAGCGAGACGAGGCGAGATTACCTCGAAAACGACCAAAAAAGATCTGTTAGCGGAGGACGCGATTGGCATCAACGCGGCAAAGCTTGGATGCGCTTTCGTGTGCGAGTTGAATAAAATGCACGTAAAAGACGAATCGAAAGAAGAAGAAATAGAAGAACAACAGTGTTCGTCTGGATTTAGCAAAGAAGAGGGAGAAGGAGAAGATGGACAACCGCCCCCTCCTCCGAAGTGCGCCACTCCTGAGGACGTGCAGGACACCGCTGCAAACGACTTTGACGACGACGACAACGACGACGATTACGAAGAGGATGTAAACTCGCGCGAACGCCACGACGAAGACGCGAACAGAAACACCCGCGACGCGCATCCTCCTCGATTTTTCACTCGCGCGCAGCACTCCAAAGCCCGTTTCCTCGCTCGAAGCGCGTTACGAAAATTAGGATGCCATCGATCCAGCTCTGGATGGTGGTCGTACGAAATTTGCTTCGAGCAGAACATCACGCAATACCACGCGACGTTCGACAACGCTCAGAAACGAGTCGTCATCGACACGAGCACGCAATCTTCCCTGGGTACTTTCAGCGCCTCAGGCACCGAAGCGCGATTACACGCGCTTTACGGCGGCAACGATCATAGTCATCGACATCAACACCACCAAAATCACCACCACGCGCCGGGACGCGACGGTGAAGACGACGCCCAACTCCTCGTGGACGGATTCGTCCCTGACAAAGCGTTCCTCCCAGGCATGACCAAAACCTTACCCGGATACGTCGTCGCGCACTTGAAAGGCGCTTATTGCGACGCCATAAACGCCCATCGCGAATCCGTCGTCCTTTACGCCTGTTCCAACGACTTACAAACGCACGTCAAAGTTTACGAACAAAAAACGTGTAAGTATATCGTCGTCGTCTTCGTTAAAGAGTTGTGCGTGTTTAAACACTTTCAAAGAGAGGAAAACGTTTTGATTCGAGCCGTGAAGTAGTACGATGATACGTCGTAGCAGTAAAATTAGAACTTAATTTATTGAAGAAAAAAGTCGCCAGAACAGAAAAGAATATTCACCGCTGTACCAACACCAATGACATCGAACAAACAAGGCATATTGGAAATCACCATCGTCTCCGCGAGCAAGTTAAAAAACACCGCCTACCTGGGCAAAATGGACCCGTACTGCGTGGTGTTCTTTCTCGGCGAAAAGACGCGGACGAAGACGGTTAAAAACGGCGGAAGTAATCCGGTTTGGGAGGAAAGTTACAAGTGCAAAACGTCCTCAGATATCACCGACCAGACGATAAAACTGATGATCAAAAACGAAAACAGAATGCTCTCGGACGAAATAATCGGCGTGAGCGAGATGTCCTTAGGGGATTGTTTTCGTCTGGGGAAGGACACCATCGACGCGCCGGTGTTGAGCGCAAAGACGAGAGAACGAGTTGGAGATGTGCGAGTTCGGTGCGAATTTCGAGCGAACGAAAGCGACGCCACGAGAGTGGAGAAATCGATGGAGAAGATGGTGGCGGAGAAAGTGAAAGAGGTGGTTTCTTCGAAAAGTAACATGACAATTAGCGGGAGCATGGATAAGTTGGTATTAGAAGAAGAGAAAAAACCGCAGTATAGAGTGAATAAGATTAGCGAAGCGGTGGTCGGAGCGAACGAAGGCTGGTATTAAAATATCTCTTTATGCGAAGAACTTTTTACAACGGTCTCCCGAACAACTTTTTAATGCCAACGTCTGGGGTATCTTGCTTTACCAACGACTCTCCGACTAAGATCGCGCCACACCCGGCGTTTTGCACCACGTTGACGTCGTCGATGGTGAAAATACCGGATTCGCCAACCATGACGATGTTTCTCTCCTTCACTTCCTTGCCTAACTCCGTCGCCATTAACTCTACCGTGACGTTTAAATCGACTTTGAACGTTCCTAAATCGCGGTTGTTGATGCCTAATAAGTCGATTTCAAAGTCTCCGGACAAGACCCGTTTCATTTCGCCGTACGTGTGCACTTCCAACAAGACTTTCATCCCGACCGAGTGCGCGATTTTCGTGAAATACTTCAAATCTTGGTTATCCAAAACCGCGGTGATCAACAAAATCGCATCCGCGCCTCTCGCTCTCGCCAAATAAATTTGATACGCGTCCACGATGAACTCCTTACACAAGAGCGGACACGTGACCCCAGCTTCTTTAATCAACTTTAAATTCTCAAACCCGCCTTGGAAAAATTTCTCGTCCGTCAAAACGCTCAAACACGCCGCGCCGCCTTCCTCGTACGCTTTGGCGATTTTCACCGGATCGAAGTTCGGTTGAATCACCCCTTTCGACGGCGACGCTTTCTTCACCTCTGCGATTAACCCTGGTTGTCCTGTTTTTTCCATTTGATCTATAATCGCTTGTTTAAAATCCAACACCGGAGGCGCTAACTTCACTTGTCCTCTGACTAAACTCAGCGGCATTTTTTCCTTCATCAACGTCAACTCGTAATCTTTATACCAGACGATTTCTTCCAGAATATTCCTCGGTTTATTCTCCTCGTTATCGATTCGTTCGCCTTCCGGTGTTACCGCTTCCATCTTAAACGCGAAGCGTTCGGAACCCATGCCGAGATGTTCCTTATGGCCCGCCGGTGGTCTTCGGCGAATGGTCACTTCCCCGGTGTCGTCCATCACCGCAGCACCACCTGCGGCTTTAATTTTCATCGTCGGTGGTCTTCTTCCTCCTCCTCTGATAGTAGATGTCGTTTTACTCGTAGTACGAACAGTGTTGAAGACGTGTTGATTTTGATGCGAGGCGGCGAACATGACGACGAGAATAGAAAGATGTGTTGCGTGTGATGTGTGCAAAAGGATAAAATTCTGAGGTTTTTTGAAGCTGGAAAGAAAGAACAGACTCATAAGAAGAAGAAGAATACGATAGAGTATACTATGAATGATGAAGAATAAAGAATGGTATAATGATAATAATAATAATACAAGTTGTCTTTGACGTAATAATAAACATAATAAACATAATGAGAACAATTTCTTGTTCAATTCTTCTTCTTCTTTAAGAAGATTTGGCCGCGCGAACCAAGTCGGCGTACTTGGGGCACCCCAAATCGTGTTCCAACGCATTAGCGAACTCGTCGATATTCCAATCCATGCCGCGACCTCCGGTGATTTCGGCAGACTTGAACAAAACGACTCTGGCGCCGTCGCCGAGTTTTCGGTTGGAAAACTTTTTGTCTAATTCGCGTTTGATGTTCAGAAACGGAGTGACGACGATCGGGATCGAGGCAGACGCGAACGGAACGTTGAGGAACTGGAGGAAGAATAAGCCGCCGTCGTATAAGGAGTCGACGCAGACGTCCATGTAGACGGTTTCTAACGGCGCTTGTTCGATTTGCTCGTCGTCCGAGGAGGTATCCGAGATGGATGAGATGGAGTTCTCGTTGTCGTTCTTGAGAGAAATTCCCCCTTCCCTTCTCTTGCGTGCTTCGAGTTCGTAGTGCTCCATCTCGTCGGACGCGTCGAGTGGCATCTCGTCGGACTCTTTCATCCACATCGCGTGGCAAGCTCTTTCGGTTTGACGAAGCTTCGACAACGGCAGTTTGAATAAAGCAATCGAACTTCCGCTTTTCTTTTGCTCCGAATTCTGCTGATCATCGCTGCTGTGCATGAAGATCTCCTCGACGTCAGCCTTGCCGTGTAATCGAGCGCATAAAGTTATGTTCTTCAAACTTCTTCCGTGGATTTGGATGCGAGTTCTCACGCCCGGCAAAACGCACATCGGGGAGACTGAGATGATTCGCGGGTACGAGTGCGGAAATCGAGATTGCGACTTGACAGTCAATGCGTTGATGTTAATGTCGTTGTTCGTCACTGCACCAGATGGCAAGCCAGCGCGCATGTCCGTGTACGCCGTCTTCTTCGCTCGTCCAACGCCAAAGGAGCATTTGATCGGTTTGATCTTCTCCGCGACAGCTCGAATGGGCATGTTGTCCGGCGTAAAACCTCTCCACACGGAGCAAGACATCACGTTGTCTCCTTTTCCTTCTATGCGAACGCTTAAATCGTGTAATTCCCCGTTTGAATTGTTTGAAACGACGACAGATTTTGAGTGAAGATCTTTCAATTTTTGAAGAACTTGCGTAAACTCTCGATCGACTAATCGGATCGTTTCCGCGTTGCGCTTGTACGTTCCGCTCTTTCTCGTGTACGGAAACAAAATATTTCTCGCCGATAGCGCTGGTTTGAACGCAGAAAATATGGATGTCTCAGATTCACTCCTTCCACCAGATGTCGAAGGAGGCGGCGGGTGAATGACGACGTGCGTGCCGTCCATGACGGTGCACTCTTCTTCAACCGAACGGCCGCACAACTCTCCGATGTAGTCGTAACGCTCGTTTGGCACGTCGATGAACGACAAAGCTTGTCGGCTTCTCAGATCAGTACTTCCTATATCTAAAACATCCCCGTCGGAGCCGTCCTTGGAAGTATTCAGCGAGGACGGCGGCGAGTCTCTCAAACGTTTACTTCTACTTTTCAAGTGAATACCAAAACCTAAAACTTCGAGAAAGTTATTATCCCCGGTGTAGTTTGAGTTGTTGTTGTTGTTCCTGGCAGGAGACGAAGGAGAATTGGTCTGTGACCTCGTCCTCCTTCGCGTCACCGTCCGTGTTACTGCTACTACGGGTGTTGCTGTCGTTCTTCTATCGTTTGCTTTCCTCCTCGTTGGCGAAAGGGTTGGCATTTCTTCTTCTTCTTCTTCTTCTTCTTCTTCTTCTTCGAGAACTTCCTCTTTCTCTGCATTTTGTTCATCGCCGGTGAAACGCACTCGATCAAATCGACTCTTCTCCCTATCGTATACGATCGCCGTCGTCGCCAAACTAAGATTGATATACTTCTTGGACGTACCCGTTGCGTTGACCACGAGGTACATCAAGTGCATCACCAACGGCGTGAAGAATATAAAAGCCATATATTGCGGTGAGCATCTAGAATACATCTTCGCCGTCACGTCCATAAACGTCTCAAATTTGTTCTCAAACCACATTTCTCTCACTTCAGGCGCCGAGAACTGAAATAAAAACGCGTACACCGTAGCCATGATGGAGTAAAAGAACGAATACTTCAAGCTCGAGTACCTCGAAATACTATACTTGCCGATGATCAGAGGCATAAACACAATCGCCCCAAACTGAACCGAGGAGAACTCGTGCGAGACTGGCCCGTACAATCCGGCTAACGCCAATGTCACCTGCGGATGTCTCAAAAACGTCTTGATCATTTGTCTCCAAAAATATACTTTTTCCTCGTACTCTGCGTCGTACTCGAACTTCCCTCGCGCGCCGATTCGTTTCCTCACGCCTAAACACAAAAACGCCAGGTCAATCGCAAACTGTAACGGTACAAACGTCATCAATATGTTCTTCACGTACACCGAATACATTTCTGACGTCAAAAACCTTTTCTCATCCGGGACGATCTGTTTCACGCCGACGATGGCAATTTTCGTTTCCATAATCAAAACGCAAAGGAAGTACACCACGAATGATTTCAAACGAGGATCCCACGCGATCTTATCAATCGTCGGTAACAATTTTAAGAACTTGAATCGAGGAAGAGTCAAAAAACCAACACCACCACCCTGGTTATTGTTCTCGTTAAAAGCACCTTTAGGCGCGGAGTTTTGTTGCCGACATTCCTGATCGCGTCGCTGAAGATCTTCCTTTTTCCTCGTCGTCGTTTTTGTCATCATCGCGGGAGGAGGACGCGGAGGAGGCGCGTCGTACAAAGACTGATGGTGCATCCCCGCGATGTCTTTCCTCTCCATGATCGCATGAATCCACCTCTGAAAATTCTCCTTCAACTCCTTCGCGTGTTCTAAAAGCACCGAATGTGATTTCTGGTGCTCGACATCACTTTGCATCATCATCATCGCGTCGCCGTCGTTTTCCTCGTACGATCCTCGCATCTTCTTCTTCGTTTTTGTCGTCATCATCACTTCAGCGGCGTTGTTCTTCTCCTCACTCTCCGTCTTCTTCGTCAACAAAGTAGTATTCGTTTTTCGGTGGTGGTGGTGGTGTTCCAAATCCTCGGCAATTTTATGATGAACTCGTCGTCTTCTCCGCGTTGTTGTTGTTGTTGTTCTTGGTAAAAGTGGTCCGTTGCATTCCTCCCCGTCGTCTTGTTTCTCGCCTCCTGAAATTGGTAACGGTTGCGTTTCCGACGCGGTCGGGGACGTTTCAAACATCTTCTTTACGGATTAGGGAAGCTTTGACACAGTAGACAAGAAAAAAAGAGGACAGACAAAATTAAAACTAACGTGTTCTTCAATTCTCTCTTCTTTCCTCTCTTTTCCCTCCTCTTTTCGTCTCACACGCACTCTCTCTCACACGCACACACTCTCTCTCTTACGCTCGCGTTGTTTTCCGTCGTTTACGTCGTTCACGGGTCGTTTATAACGTTGAAAAGAAAGAAAGAGAGAGCGGCTTTTCAATTGCTTTTTTTGACCTTTTCCTTTCTGACGCCCGAGTTCACTAAAAAAATGTCGAAGAAAGAAGGTTGTATGGACTCTTCTTTTAAGAGGAGAAAGACCAAAACTTCTTTTTGATTTCGACTCTCGATTAGGGTTTAGCAGAGGTACTTTTGAAAAACAGAAAACAAGAAGTCGTTCTCCTCAAAAGCACAACACAGAACAACAACAACAACAACAACAACAACAACAACAACCACAAAAATTGAAGAGAAAAAATGACTTTGACGATGATAACGAGCACAAACGCTGGCATTCACAGAATTACTGCGAAGAACAATTTCGTCAGAGGACGAAGAGGTGGTGGTTTTGCTCGTCGCGGAGTGAATAATAAAGAA
>JGI20155J14468_10003656_pt1 | contig 10610 bp, 10 predicted proteins | sample COG_05_FD_14468 | JGI IMG/M metagenome (IMG submission 14468)
ATGTAATAGTAATATTACATCTAGATAAATGATAAGACTCGACAGAATCCGGCTTATAGGCTTGCTTTTTTTATAATAGTTAATACAGAAGAACCATATTTCCTTTCTTCTATTTTTTTATTAGAATTAAATAAGGATATGTTTGAACTATGTTCAATTATTATCTCTCCATCATTATTTAGAATATCAAATTCTTTAATCTGATTAACCATTTCAATGTATTGTTTATTCGAAAAATTATATGGAGGATCTGCAAAAATTATATCAAATTTTCTCTTTGTATTCTTTAAGTAAACTTTATAGTCTATCTTTTTTGTTTGAATATTAAAATCAAAATTTAGTGCAGTTTTGTTAATGAATCTAATACAATTATGATTGCTATCAATAGATACTACTTCAGAACAACCTCTAGATGCAAATTCATATGAAATATTTCCTGTTCCTGAAAACAAGTCTAAAACAGTTAATCCAGGAATATCAAATTTATTTGAAATTATATTAAAAAGGGATTCTTTTACCTTATCTGTAGTTGGTCTAACTGGAAGGTTTTTTGGAGCTCTAATAGAGATACTTTTTTTAGTTCCTGATATAATTCTCATTTACAATTGAAAAAAATGGTGAATCATTAATTATTGAGGAATTATTGGTTAGGTCAACAAAATCAATAATAGAGTACTTTGAAGCAATTTCATAATAATCTTTAAATTTTTCGAATTTTCCTAGAAATATAATTTTATCACTTTTATTTGAACTTTCATAGTTCTTTAATACAAAGAACAAATAGTACAAAAACTCATTTTCATCATTGATTTTAAAAGAATTAAAAAAAATAAACTCATTATTATTAAAAATAATTATATCAAACGATTTATAGTTTAGGTTTATATAAAATGAAAATCCATCTGATTTTGAAATTTTATTAACTAAGAAATTATATAAATAAGTAAAGTAATTGTTATTAGAGTATTCCAGGTTATTTTTAACTAGTAATTCAGTTAATTCATCTGAAATTGAATAAACCACTTTTATTTTTCTATCACTTGATGTGTCAGTTACAATAGACTTAGAAACAACTGTGTTTGTATCTAAGTATTTGGACTTCATGTTTTCCTCAAAATATAAACTTGGAACAACAGACGGTTGAGAATTTAAATAAATAACTTCAACATAATCTTTATCTAGTTTTGAAAAAAAAATATTTGATTTTGTAAGATAATCCTTATCTGAAAAATAAAATTCATGATTATCAGTTGCTGATTCAATAAGAAAGTGAGTTTCAAATTGATAAACAAATGTTTTTTTAGTGTTACTCTTTGTTTTTTGCATCAAAAATAGTAGGCCAGTTTCCGCTAGTACTTACCTCAGACATAGAACCTAAAATAATCTCTCTTCCATTAACTCCATCAACCGAAATAACTTTATTTTCTTGATCTAGTAAATCTTTGTTTTGATCGAATAGGACAATATCTTTAGTAACTTTAACTTCAAATACAGGTACCTGATAACCATTTTTGTCAATTATATCTGCTTTTATAGAAAACTCTGAATCAGTTCCTTGTATCGGAACTTTTGCCATCATCTTATATGATTCATTTTGACCAAATAGTGAATCTTTTACTGAAACAAAACCAAGTGTATCAATTATTTCAACTTCTTTTAGCATATCAATTCTATATAATCTGTTATACTCTAAATAAGATGAATCTCTTTTTTCGATAAGTGTAAATATCCCATTATCAATAAAACTTACTAAGCTGTCAAAGTTGTTTGCGTAAAAGCCAGTTACATCTTTGTGGGCAATCTGAGCATTTCTAATATCCTTTAGCCTATTAATAACTTGAGTATATCTCTCATTCTTTACTTTATTAAATTTTATAGGTCCATTAATAGAACTGTATATTTGTGATGCAAAAAAGATTGATAGACACCATAAAAAGAAAAATAATGCACGTTTTTTATTCATTTCGGTAATTTTTGATTCTAACAAATCTACAATTTTTTTTTTTTCGTGATACAATATATAAATGAATTATATTAGAAAAATATTTTAAATGAAAACTATAGCTTTAATCCCTGCTAGACTCGAGTCTGAAAGGTTTCCTAATAAATTACTTAAAAAAATTAATGGAATACCTATTATACTTAAAACTTATAGATCTGCAATAGATACTAAGCTTTTCGATGAAGTTTATGTAGTTAGTGCTAATAGTGAGATTTTAGATCTTATAGTATCTGAGGGAGGGCTTGTGTTTAAATCTTTAAAAAATCATTCTTCAGGAACCGATAGAATTGCTGAAGCGGCAGTTAATATAGATCATCATATCGTTGTNAACCTTCAAGGTGATGAACCATTTATTAATAAAGATGCNATTAGTNATTTAATAAATTCATTTAAAGACCCTAATGTTCAAATTNCTTCATTAATGACNAAGTTTAAGTCTTTTGATGAAATAAACAATCCAAATAATGTTAAGGTTNTTGTTGACAATAANAGTAATGCTATTTATTTTTCACGTTTACCAATTCCTTATGGTTCAAATAAAGTTCAAGATTATAATAGGCATATAGGTGTATATGCNTTTTTAAAAGACTCATTGATTGATTTTTCTAAATTAGAAAGATCAAAACTTGAAATGATAGAAAGCCTTGAAGGAAATAGAATTGTTGAGAATTCNAAAAAAATTAAAATGATTAGTACTTCCTTTCATGGTATATCTATAGATACACCTGAAGATCTTCTAAATGCAAAAAAATTTAGTTCACAAAATGATTAAAATTCTATCAAAGTTTATTTTAAAGAAAGTTCTTGGATGGAAGGTTAAGGGGTTTTTACCTATTAATGATAAATATATTATTGCTGTTGTTCCTCATTCTAGTTACTTTGATTTAATAGTAGCTGTTTTGATAAGAACTTATTCTGGTTTGAAAATTAAATTTATTGGTAAAAAAGAATTATTCAATCCAATCACATCATTTTTTTTTAAATTTCTTGGTGGAATTCCAGTTGATAGAAATAAGAATGAAAACCTTGTTGATGCAGTTGTAGATCTTTTTAAAACAAATAAAATTGAAATTCTTGCAATTGCTCCAGAAGGAACAAGGAAAAAAGTAAACAAATGGAAGACAGGTTTCTACTACATAGCATTGAAAGCAAAATTACCCATACTAATGGTATCTTTTGACTATAATAGAAAAGAAGTAAAGATTAACAATCGATTTTACCCAACAGGAAACATTGATAATGATTTTAAAGAGCTCAAAAAAATGGTTAGTGATGTAATTGTTAGAAATAAAATTTAATTATCAGATTTCATATTATGATAAACATTTTGAACATCGTCATCTTCATCAATCATATTTATTAGTTTCTCTACTTTAATTATTTCATCCTCACTAAGGTCTTTCAATGTAATTGCTTCTCTTTCAAATTCACTAGATATAATATCAAATTTTCTTCTTTCTAATTCTTTTTGAAGAGATCCAAAATTTTCAAATTTTGCTGTAATACTTATTTCGCTTTCTGATTTGCTTAAATCTGTAACTCCAAAGTCTATTAAGTCTAATTCAAGTTCTTCAATGTCTAGCCCTTCGTCTCTTATTTGAAAGAAGCATAAATGATTAAATAAAAAATCAACTGACCCTGATGTTGCAAGGTTACCATCACACTTATTAAAGTAACTTCTTATGTTTGCAACAGTTCTATTATTATTGTCAGTAGCAGCTTCTACAAGAATTGCGATACCATGAGGACCATACCCCTCAAGTAAAATCTCTTTAAAATCTTCTGTGCTTTTTTCAGAAGCATTTTTTATAGCTCTTTCAATATTATCTTTAGGCATATTAGCAGCCTTTGCATTCTGAATAATGGCTCTTAATTTTGAATTTGTAGATGGATCAGGCCCTGAGTCTTTCACAGCAATTATTATCTCTCTACCAATTCTAGTGAAAGTTTTAGCCATATTAGACCATCTTTTCATTTTTCTGGCTTTTCTAAATTCAAATGCTCTTCCCATAGTTAAATAAAGGGTGTTTTTATAATTTCAGCTTGATAAATATTATTTCTAATCTTAATGTATATTAAATCATCTTTGTGATTTATATAATTAATATGTGCAAGTCCAATTCCTTTCTTTAAAATTGGTGAAAATGTACCCGAAGTAACCTTGCCAATAAATTTATTTTCCTTGTCAAATATTTCATAATCTTTTCTTGGTATTGATTTTTCTTTTAACTTAAATCCAATTAATTTTTTATCGCATCCATTTTGAATCTGCTCATTAATAATTTGACTACCTATAAAATTTGTTTCAATTTTTGTAATCCATCTTAAATTTGCTTCTTCTGTAGTTATATCTTCATTAATGTCATTTCCATATAAACAATACCCCATCTCAATTCTTAATGTATCCCTAGCAGCTAATCCAATAGGTTTTAGATTAAATTCTTTTTGACTAAACAATGCATCCCAAACAAAGCCTGTACAATGATTAGGTATATATAGCTCGTAGCCACCCGAGCCAGTATACCCAGTTTTTGAAATTATAATATTTTTAAACCCTGCAAATGAGGAAACAATAAATGAATAATTAGATATTAATGCTAAATCTTCATTAGTAAATTTTTGACATAATTCTTCAGCTTTTGGTCCTTGTACAGCAAGAAGTGACATTTCATCAGAAATATTAACTATAGAACAATTAAATTCACTATTCTGTTTAATGATCCAATTCCAATCTTTAGATATATTAGAAGCATTTACAACTAGTAGGTATTTTTTTTCTTCAAGCCTATAAACTATAAGATCATCAATAATACCTCCAGATTCATTAGTTAAGCAATTATATTGTGCCTTACCAACTTTTATTTTTGATATATCATTAGAACATATTTTTTGAATAAAATTTAGAGAATTTGATCCTGAAATTTCAATTTCACCCATATGAGAAACATCAAATACTCCAACTTCGTTTCTGATATGTAAGTGTTCTTCATTAACAGATGAATAGCTAATAGGCATAAGATAATTAGCAAATTCAACAATTTTTGCATTTAATTTTTTATGTCTATCAAAAAGAACTGTTTTTTTCATTAATTTAATATCTAAATATATTATTATGAGATTCAAAAATACTCTTTTTTTATTATTGATTTTTTCCTCTACAAGTATTCTTTCAGGTCAACAATATATTGACGATTTAGGTTCAGAATTTCATAAAAAGAAGAGACAAGAGTTTAGAGAACAAATGCCACAGAATAGTATTGCATTTTTTTTCACTGCACCAATAATGAAAAGGTCTAATGATACAGACTTTATGTATCACCAAGATCCTAATTTTTATTATTTATCTGGCTGGAGAGAACCACATGGTGTCCTAGTAATATTTAAAGATGATCAACAAGATAATAATGGATTATATAATGAAATACTTTATGTGAGAGAGAAGAATGAATATAGAGAGATGTGGGATGGAAGAAGACTTGGATTAAATGGTGCAAAACAAATGGGCTTTGATAGAGTTAAACTTAGATCAAATTTTATTAAAGATCCCTTCCAAATTCAAAGTTTTTCAAATGTCTTAAGCATGGATGTTAGAGATGATGTAAGAGATTTCAAAAATGACAAATATGATCTATATGATATTCAAAATAAGTTCCTAAAGATTATTGATGATAAAGAAGAATTAAGTGGTTTAGGAGACATTAAAAAAGAATTTAAAAATAGTTCAGTTAATAATATTATGTCCAGTTTAAGACAAACAAAGGATTCTTTAGAAATTAAACTATTAACTAAGGCTATCAAAATTTCTACCTTAGCTCAAATTGAGGTTATGAAAGCAATTCATGGAGAAATGACAGAAAGAGAGGTTCAAGGTATACATGAATTTATTTATAGAAAATATGGTGCTGCTCACGAGGGTTATAACTCAATTGTAGGTGCGGGAGCAAATTCGTGTATTTTACATTATGTAACCAATGAGGATATTAATATTGATAATGAACTAATTTTAATGGATCTTGGAGCAGAATATAGAGGTTATACAGCTGATGTAACTAGAACAATTCCAGTAAATGGTAAATTCTCTCCAGAGCAGAAAGAAATTTATGACTTAGTTTATGAATCTCAGGAAGAGGCAATAAAAAAAGCTATAATTGGAAATACTTTTAATGATATTTATGTTGAGAGTCTTGAAATAATTTCACGGGGCTTAATAAAATTAGGAATTATAAATGATCCTAAAGAAGCAAGAAAATACTATCCTCATGGAGTTTCTCATCATATAGGTTTAGATGTTCATGATCCAGGTTCAAGAACACTAGAAAAGAATATGGTTATAACTGTAGAGCCAGGTATCTATATACCTGAAAATAGTGATTGTGATCCAAAATGGTGGAATATTGGAGTAAGGATAGAGGATGATATCTTAATAACTGATACAGAACCTATAAATCTTTCAGTGGATGCTCCTAGATCATCAAATGAAATTGAAAAAATCATGAAATTAGATAGTCCAATTAATCAGCTAATACTTCCAGATATAAATGATTAATCTCTGTTAAGTAGTATTTCCTTTAGCTCAGAATAACTTTCAATTGACTGGGTTTTACTTTCTTTATTTAGAATTTTTTTTATTGAAGCTGGATATTTTATTTTTGAACTAATTGTGTCCTCAACAACATCTTTGAATTTTATTGAATGAGCTGTAGAAATAAATATCCCGTTTAAATTATCATCATTATTAATCATATACTGTTTTAATCCCAGATAACCAATTGCTGAGTGTGGATCAGTTAGATAGTTTTCTGAAGTAAATAATTTTTTAATTGCATCTTTAGTTGTTTTATCATCATAGCTAAATCCAGATATATTTTTTCTAATTTTCTGTAAATCATTATTATATATTTTTTGAATCCTTATAAAATTACTTGGGTTTGAGACATCCATAGCATTGGAAATTGTGGGACAAGTATTATTAGGTTCAAAAATACCGTCCTTAATATATCTGGGAATAGTATCATTTATATTAGTAGCAGCAATAAAGTGATCAATTGGTAAACCCATTGATTTTGATAGAATTCCTGCGCATATATTTCCAAAGTTTCCACTTGGAACAGAAAAGACATTTTTTTTATTATTCTTGATTTTTTTATATGCTAAAAAATAATAAAACATTTGAGGAAGCCATCTTGCAACATTGATTGAATTTGCTGAAGTTAAAGCAATTTTTCTATTAATTTCCTGATCATTAAATGCTTTTTTAACCATTGATTGGCACAAATCGAAATCACCTTCTACTTCAATTGCATTAACATATGATCCATTCGTTGTTATCTGTTTTTTTTGAACCTCACTGATTTTTCCCTTAGGATATATAATGCAAACATCAATATCCTTTGTATTCGAAAAACCTTTAGCTACAGCTCCACCAGTATCTCCTGATGTAGCAACTAAAACAGTAATTTTTTTTGAGGTATAGCTATCTTTGAAATAATTTAAACAGGATGCCATAAACTTAGCGCCTATATCCTTAAAAGCTAATGTTGGTCCATGGAATAGTTCAAGTGAATAAACTGATTGTTCTATTTTTTTTAAAGGAATTTTAAATGATATAGTATCATTTACTATTTCTAATAATTTATTTTTTGGAATTTCATCATCTATATAATTACTTATAACCTCATAACAAATTTCATTGTTATCTAGGGTTTTTAATGATTCAATAAAACTTTTAGGAAGTTTGACATCCTTTTCAGGAAAATATAATCCTTTATCAGGAGCTAATCCATTTATAACAGCCTTCTTAAATGAAGTAGGAGCTGAGTTATGATTTAAGCTTATATATTTCAATTGGATTCAAGTATTTTTATTCCTGTAGTATTAATTTTAGAAATAAACCCATCATAACTAATACCTAGTTTGTCATAATGATTAGTTGTAGCTTTTAAAATTTTTTCAGAGATAATAGAGTCGTTTGATAATGAAAAAATTGAGGGTCCAGAACCAGAAATTCCTGAAGCAATTGCACCATTAATTTTTGAAATTTTTATTAAGTTATCAAATTCTGGAATTAAAATACGTCTATTTGGTTCTGCAATAAAATCTACAATTGATCTAGACATTAGATCAAAATCTTCAGTATATAAACTACTAACAAACGAACCTAGATTGGCAGATTGTTTAACCATCTTTTCAATTTCAATCTTCTTTTTCACAACCTTTCTTGAATCTGAAGTTTTTAACTCAATGTTGGGCCTAATTATAATCACCTCTAGGCTTTTTGGCGAAGGAAGGTTAATAACATCAATTTCATTAATTGATCTAACTAAGGTAATTCCACCTAAGATAATTGGTGCAACATTATCTGCATGATATGAGTCACTAACAAACTTTTCACCTTCCATTGAAAATTTAATTAAATCCAATTGACTAAATGGTGAATCAAGAAGTTGATTAATTGCAAATACTGTTCCAGCTGAACTAGCAGCAGAACTACCAATACCACTCCCAGGCTTTATACCTTTCTTTATCTCAATTTCAAAACCAAATTCAGTAGAAATATCTTTTAGTAAAGCTTGAGCTGCAATTCCAGCTACATTTTCATTAATATCACTAGATATATTATAGTCATCATTTGACTTGATGATTATACCTTTATTAGCTGTCTTAGTTACTGTAATTTCATCTCCTCTATTATTAAGGCAAACACCAAGAATATCATATCCACAGGATAAATTAGTAATGCTTCCAGGTGAAAAAACTTTAATTTTATCCATTTTCTTGACTTGCTTTTATTATATCAGCAAAAACACCAGATGCAGTAAATTCTCCTCCAGCACCAGCTCCTTTAACAACTAAAGGAGAGTCTTTGTATCTTTCAGTATAAAAAACAGTTATATTATCACTTCCAACTAAGTTGTAAAAAGGATGATCATTTTTGACAGCTTCAAGTCCAACACTAGCTTTACCATTATCAAGTTTTGCTACAAATTTTAACCTTGAATCCTTCATCTTTGCATTATTTAAAATAGTGTTAAAGTGTTCTTTGTTTTTCTTTAATGACAATAAAAAATCTTGTTTAGATTGAGCATTTATTGATTCATTAGGTAGAAAATGATTCTTACTAATATCATCAAATTCAAGTTTATAACCACTTTCTCTAGCTAAGATTAAAATTTTTCTAGAAACATCAACACCACACAAATCAATTTTTGGATCTGGTTCAGTATATCCAAGATCTACAGCCTTAGACACTATCTCATGAAAAGTATCATTTTCTTGAAAATTATTAAAAATATAGTTTAAAGTTCCAGAAAGGACAGCTTCAATTTTAATTATTTTATCACCTGAATTTATTAAATTATTTAATGTACTTATTACAGGTAGAGCAGCTCCAACATTAGTTTCATATAAAAATGGTGCATTATTATCTCTAGATAAAGATTTTAGCTCTTCATAGTTAGAAAAAATATCTGAATTAGCAATTTTATTACAGGTTATGATTCCTGTTCCACTTTTTAGATATTTCTTATAAGTATATGGTATTAAGTCACTTGCAGTATTATCTATAAATAAACTGTTTCTTAAATTTAATTCTAAAACTTTTTCCTGAAAAATATTACTGTCTGCAATTATTTCTGATTCGTCCAATTGTTTTTTCCAGTTATCAAGATTAACCTCAGCATTGGATATTATCATTTTTCTTGAATTAGATATTCCAATTACTTTTAAATTTAGTTTAAGATTTTTTGCAATAAAATTTTTCTGATTTTTGATTTGATCTATCAGAAATCCTCCTACATTTCCTACTCCAGTTATGAATAGGTGGATATCTTTGAGATTATCTTCAAAAAAAGTTTCATGTAAAGAATTTAGTGCTTTCTTGGTATTGTTTTCGTCAATTATAATTGAAATATTTCTCTCAGATGCACCTTGTGCAATAGCTCTAATATTTATATTATTTTGTCCTAACGCATTGAATAATTTTCCACTTATACCTTTTTTGCTTTTCATTTTATCACCAACAATTGCAATATTGGCCAGACCAGTCTCTATATGAGATTCATTTATCCTATTTTGGGATATTTCAAATTCAAATTCTTTATCAATCACTTTTTTTGCTATTGAAGCATCATCTGAATTTATAGCAATACAAATTGAAAATTCTGAAGAAGCTTGAGTAATCATTACTACATTAATCTGATGTGTAGACAGAGATTCAAAAAATCTTTTTGAGAAACCAGGTACTCCAACCATACCAGAGCCTTCAAAATTAAGAATTGAAATATTTTCTATATGGCTAATCCCTTTGACAATTTCATCATCGTCAAGTTTTGTTGAGTTTGATATGCATGTACCATTAGCTTCTGGATGAAATGTATTCTTAATATAAACAGGTATATTATCCTCTATTAAAGGTTGAAGAGTTGGAAAATAAATAACTTTTGCTCCAAAAAATGATAACTCCATAGCTTCTTTGTATGAAAGAAATTCGATTGGTAATGCTTTTTTAACAATTTTAGGATTAGCACTGTAAACTCCACTAACATCAGTCCAAATTTCAAGAGATTTTGCATTACTATATTTTGCATATATAGCTGCACTATAGTCAGAT
>JGI20155J14468_10003662_pt1 | contig 10601 bp, 16 predicted proteins | sample COG_05_FD_14468 | JGI IMG/M metagenome (IMG submission 14468)
ATCAAAATATACAAATTCAGAATCTGGCAAAAATCAATGAATATTGAAGAAGAAATTAAAAAATGTGAAATTTTTTTAAAGCAAATTAAACAATATGATCCAGATCCATTTTATGTAAATTATTTTTTTAGTAAATACATTAATTCAATTGAGAACATAATTAATGGAATTTTTGAAGAGGCAAATACAGATTTTGGACTATTTATTTCAGATAAAATTACTCAAAAAAAATTTAATGATAAAGCAAAAATAAAACAAGATTTTAATGCATTAAAATTTTCTGAATGGTTTTCAAACAAATATGAAATAGAGCATAAAAAACCATATCCTAATTTTATGAATAAAATTCGTCAATTCAAAAATATGAATGAAAAATTACCAAAAACTAAGATAATGATTAGAGCTATTGAAAGATACAAAGATGATTGGTATCAAGAAATTAAAGTGGATTTAAAAAATAAAAAAATTATTTCAAAAGAACAGTTAGAAATTGAAATGAAAAGACAAACTCCAATATTTTTAGAAATTATTAATAAAAAAAGACATGATAATGAAGAACCAAAAGTAACAAAAAAGAAAATTACGTCTTCTGCATTTTTGACTTTAGAAAATGAACAGAAAATTGAAATTATGTATTTATGTCAAACATACACGCCTGTAATTAGACGATTACTTGATGAATCAAGAGATAAAATTAAAGAAATTAAAATTTCAATAATTAAATAAATCTATTTTTGTCGATTTTGCAATCGTCTTTCCATTCTAGATTTGCCTTCTTCGAATTTTGTACGATCCTCATCAGTTTTTAGAGCTAATGTTGGAACAGGAATTGGTTTACCATTTTTACCAAGTGCAACAAATGTTACAAAAGCAGTTGCAGTAATAGTTCTAATTCCAGTTACAATATCTTCAGCTTCTGCTTTAACTTCAATTTCCATTGAAGAATTATGAACATAATTAATTCGGGCATTTAAGAAAAGAACATTTCCAACAAAAACAGGTTTCAAGAAATTCACACTATCTAAAGACACAGTTACTGCATTAGATTGAGAATGTCGCTGTGCAACTATTCCTGCTACCATATCAATATTTTTTAAAATTTCACCACCAAACACATTTCCAGCTGGATTTGCATCTGAAGGAAACATTCTAACAATTACCTCAGCATGAGATTCAGATGGAGTTTTTTCAGATTTTATAGAATTTTCTGAGGACATTTTTTTATACCAACATACCTGCACATTCATCCAATTTAATTTGATCAGTCAATTAAAGATTATTTGAAATATTTTTTCAGGTTAATTTTATCAATTTTAGGTATTTTGGCCATCTCAAATCCTTCGGGACGTTTAGAAGTAGAACGGGTTGCATCAATGCCCATTTTGGCAGTTTGTAATTTCTTTTGATCACTGGAAGGATCAAGACTAGAACCACGCACATTCTTAATAATTACCAAATCCTTATCAGCCTGAAATCTTGTTGCCATCGCATATTCAACAGATTCAGCACTGTTTGGATCAATATCCTCATCAACTACAGTCACTTGTTTTAATGAGCGATGAGATTCAAATGTTTTTTTAATAATTTTTTTAGCATCAGATTCTGTTTTCTTTTTAATTTGTACAACAGCATGTAACCAATTTGAACCACCATTTGTCATAGAAACCTGTTTTACCTGGGAAAAAGCCTTTTTCAATTCCCCATTTAGTTTAGATTCAATGGGCATCCCCATCAACAATCTGTGTTCGCCATAACCTGATAAAACATCATGGAATATAGGATTATTTCTAAAATACAAATTCTCAATTTCAAAAATTGGTTGTGATCTTTTATGATCATAAGTTTGAAGCATTTCAACCATCCATTCGGGATGAACTTTATCACGCAAAATTTTTCCCTCCATTACAATTTCTGAACCAGACGGTACATTCAATCCAGAAAATGGAAGTTTTGCTAAAGTTAATTTTCCACCCAATAAAGAATTTGCAATATCAATTTCATCCTTACCCCAATCAAATTGATAAGCACCAGCAATTGAAATTGCAGGATGGACACCAACAGTAATTGCAATTTTAAGATCCTCACCATGTTCTTTTGCATCAATAAAGCATCGATGTAAGTGACGACCTTCAACCATTCTAATTGAAAGATGTGTTTTGTCAATAGGCATCATCCTGTGAAATGATGAGTTTTGTTTTCCTGTTTCAGGGTTTTTTGCATAAGCCACTGAAGAAGTAATGAAAGGTCCTGATTCCTTTTCAAAATGAGTCACAACAGGCATTAAATTGATATTTTTTGACTTATTTTCCATGAATTTTCCAGTAGGCACGATTTTTGGTGCTTTTGAGTTTTTTATTGCTGAAATTACTTTTTGATGTATGTTATTTTCCGTGCCACCAACTGCCAAAGCAAATCTTTTTCGAGTTCCAACTAAATTAGATACTAGTCTAAAATCACTTTCTTTGATATTTTCGAATAATACTGCATGTGATTGATCTACTTTTGCTGTAACACCAGCAATTTCATATTTAGTTGAAACTTTGGTTTTAATGGTTTTAAGTTCTTTAATTTTTTTAACTTTGGAAATGTAATCTCTTAAATCACTCATTTTCAATCATTTCCATTATCTCAGACATTAAGGCTTTTGCGGTTGATGGTTCTAATTCATTTTTGACAAATATTGAGACTAAAGCAATCCCTTTCATCCTTGTACTAATACGTTCAGAAACTAATCGTAAAAATAATGATTCATTTCTAGATGGAATTATAGTAGTGGTAGTAGGTGTAGGGCCAGTTGCTAAAGAAACTGTCATAGAACCAATCTTGTCATTATCTTCTGAAACTGAGACAAAATATCCATTTTCAAATTTTTGAATTCTTAAGGAAAAATTACGATTTTCTAATTTAATAATTTTATTTAGAAATCCATTTGAGGAAGTCAATAATTTACAAACGAATCTTATGCTTTTATTGCTATTGATTCATTCTCTGGGTTTTTTTTGCAGTTCTTCTCATGTTTATCAATAAACACATAAGGTTTTTCACAATATTGACATGGTGTTTTTTCTTTACCCTTTGTTGTTTTTGCTTTTGTTGTTTTTGCTTTTGTTTTTGCTTTTGTTTTTGCTTTTGTTTTTGCTTTTGTTTTTCCTTCAGCTTCAGCAACTAATTCTTGCTCCATTGCAGAAATAGAATTAGTTTCTGCTTCTGCGGAATCAGCTTCAACTCTAGCACGAAGTTTTGCTTTGTATTTCAAATTACGTGGTTTTGTTCTTAATCTATATCCACAACAAGGACACCACAACCCTTCCCATTTAATGAAAATTTCACAAATTTGACATCTTCTCTGACCTGATGCATAACGTCCTGTTCCAACAGGTTTTTGAGCTTTATATCTAACACAGATACCTTTACATGTCATTTTGGTATTTTGTATAGAATTTGTAAGTATATAAGCATGGATCGCTAAAATTTATAAAAAATTAAAATTAATATTATAATTATTTCAAGTTATTTCATTATAAAATTACTTTTTTCAAAAAAACGATTTAAAATAACCATAAATATGTATTGTTAAAAATTTTTCAATATTCTCTATATTTATTACAAATTTGTATAATTTCTAAGAAAATTTTTTAGATAAAATTTATGGAATTAGACAAGTGTTTGTTGCATCATCAAATACAGTTCCAGCTCCACATTTAGAATTAGTTTGAGTGCCTTCTAAAATGCAAGTGTTTGTTGCATCATCAAATACAGTTCCAGCTCCACATTTAGAATTTGCATCAATGTTAGATTCTGAAGTTTCACTAATTACTTCTGTTACTGGTTGAATAGGTTCATCATCTGAAGAAATTGATTTGTCAAATCCATTACTCATAACGACTGCACCACCAATTACAGCTAAAATTGCCAAAACTCCAACTACAATGGCAATATTTTTTCCATTACTATTGTTAGATTTTTTCTCAATTGTCCTATCAGGAGTTTTATCAGGAGTTTTATCAGAATCATCTTCCTTAACTTCAGGATTTTTAATATCACTGCCACAATCAAGACAAAATTTTGAATTTACAGGAATAGATTTTCCACATTTCCAACAATAGATATGCTGCATTTCAATAATGTTATCTTCATCTTCATCAATACTTTCTTCCAAAGGAGTATTTTCAGAATCATCTTCATATGGATCCTCTCCACGAATTTTTGATAGTTTTTTTTGGGTTTTGACTTGTTCAATATAATCGTGAATTAAATGATCAAGATATGCTCTGTCAGAACCATATACGGTTCTTTTTTGTTTTAGCATTAATTTGATATGTTCTAATCTATATGGATCTCCCACTTTCATTTTGATTAAAATATTAACTTGATCAAGTAAGGACTGCATCATTCATTTGTAAAATATCTTGAATTTAAAATTGATCAATATTGAAGATTATGCTTTCAAAATTGTAGAAACAACATGTTTGACCATATCATCAAAATTGGAATTAACATTTGATTCTATTTCAGCCAATTTAGAATCGCCTTCTTGTGCAATTTTTGCAGACTCTGAATTTGCTTTTTCTTTTGCTGCATTAATCATTACTTCTGCCTCTTTGGTAGCCATCTCACGAGTTTTTTCTAACAATGTATCAATTTCACTCAAAGTTTTGACATTTAGTTGTTTTTTCATATCTCCAACTTTACCTGTTAAAGAATCAAGATCATCTTCTAATCCGTTTAAAGATTTGATAATTCCTGTGACTTTTGATTCAGCAACATCTGCCATGTTATTCAGATTTGATAAATTCCATTTATTAAATCATTCATTTTTAGGGCATATTTTAGGCACAAAAAGTGAGATTATCCAGATGTGAGAAGCAAAATTGCCCTGGCTAGATCGCCTTTGGCCTCTTCTAAAGCACTTTTTGCCTTTTCTTCATCGACACCTGCTTGTTGACTAACTAATTGTATATCATCATCAGAGTAAATTGGAACTTCTAATTCAGCTTCCTCATAGCTATCAGCAGTTACAGTAAAGATGGAACTATCTTTTGCTTTCATTTCAGTCACTGAAGGTTTTGAAATGATAATCTCTTTTTTATCAGTTTTAATAATAACTTCTTGAACATTTGATAATTCATTCATGTCAAGACCCATCTTGTCCATCATTCTCCGCATTTCGCGGTTACCTCCTCGCATCATACCACTATCTTCTCCTTACGACTTTTTAAACTATCTCTAACTTTTATGGCTACGCCCAAATTCAAATCAGAAATCATTTTTGCAGATAAAATTGCTTTACCAACTGCAATTACTTGATTGTCAAATAATACAGGAGTGTCAGATGAAACTTTACATTTTTTCCGCACCAAGTAACATGTTTACAAAAAACGGATCGTCCTTCCATTACAAAAGGAGCAGCGTCCTTGTTGACTTCAATACAATTTTCTTTGAATGTTTTACTTTGCAACAATGTCTGAGCAAAACCAATACTAATTGCTAAACTGCCATTTATTCTCAAAGTACAAAGTAATTTTCCTTTGTGTGAAACTGTTCGAATTCTACCAGTTTTTCTGGATAATTCTATATCTAGATCTTTTGGTAAAAATTTTGATGTTCCCCTTCCAAATAGAGCGTCAAGTGATTGTTGAAGTTTAACAAATTTTTCCATATTTGAAAATAAATTATTGGAAATATTAGTTGTTGTTAATCTATAATAAAAATAAATAACTATATAGTTGGTTATAAAATGATTAGATTATGGAAGAACAAGGGGAAACTAGGAAAATACAGTTTACAGGCAAGTCATCATACATAGTTTCATTACCAAAACAATGGATTAACGAATTAGGATTAAAACAAGGAGATGAAATACGAATGGTCAGAAAAGGATCATCTACTTTGGAACTATTCCCACCAAAATTTGAATCACGAACACAAAAAAAGAAGATGCCACTATAGAAATTTCCGAAGATGAAAAAGCGGAGTCCATAGTTAGAAAATTAATCTCATTATACTTTTTAGGATTTAGAACAATTAATTTAAAATCAAAAAATGGAAGATTGGATCCATCACAAAGAAACACAGCAAAAGAAGCTGTAAAAAGAATGTTAATGGGTTCAGAAATTATTTCAGACTCGAGTAGCGGAATGACAATTCAGGTTCTTGTAAATTTATTAGAATTATCAGTTGATGGAGCTTTCAAACGAATGATACATTTAGCAAAATCAATGTCAAATGATGCAATTTTAGCACTAAAAGAAAATAATTTAGATTTGGCGCAAGAGGTCATCAATACAGATGACGAAGTTGATAGATTTGGATTTTATATTATTCGTCAGTTGAAAATAGCAATACAAAATGAACATTTTCTAAAAGAAATGGGTTTTAGGAATGCTAGAAATTGTTTAGGTTACCGATTAGTTGTAAAAAATATTGAAAGAACGGGGGATCATGCAGCATTTATTGCAAAGGACTTTTTGGAATTTAAAAAGCCAATCAAAAAAGAAATTTTGAATAAATTGCAAGAAATGAATAACTTTTCTTTGACAGTATTAGATGAATCATGTTTAGCACTTTTCAAAGAGGATTATTACCAGGCAGAGAAAACTATCAAAAAAATAGAAGAAATTAGCAAATATGAAAAGAAAGTCAGGGATTCATCAAAATCATTAAAAGATGATGAAGAAATTTACAGAGTTAGAAGATTGTCAGAAAATATCAGAAGAATTTCTGAATATGCAAGTGATATTGCAGAAATTGTCCTAAATATGAATATTGAAAAAACATTGAAGAAAATGGAATAAGCTATCAAAATGGATAAAGCAATTCTAATAACATATGACAAAGAGGATGCCATAAATGAAGCAAAGGGATTATGTGAAGCAGCAGGATATGAAGTAGTTCATATTATTCAAGAAAATTATCTTCAAAAACCAAAATATGGAATTAGTCTGGGAATTCTAGAAAAATTGCAAGAAATTGCAGATAAAATTAGACCAGATGTAATTGTATTTGACGAGATTCTAAAACCTAGTCAAAATTACAATCTAGCAACAGAATTACAAAGAGAAATTTTAGATAGAGAAGGACTAATTCTGGAAATTTTTGAAAGTAGGGCATCAAGTGCAGAATCAAAATTACAAGTAAAATTAGCACAATTAAGATATGAAATGGTCAGAGCTAAAGAAAAAGTTCGTTTAGCAAACATGGGAGAACAACCAGGATTTATGGGAATAGGCAAATTTGAAGTTGATGTCTACTATAACGATATCAAACATAGAATGCAGACAGTAAAAAAGAAATTACTAAAAGCAGGAAAACAAAGAGAACTTCACAGACAAGGAAGAAAGAGAATGGGATTTACAACAATTTCATTGGCAGGTTACACATCTGCAGGAAAAACTACATTATTTAATAAAACTACAGGCGAAACAAGAACTCAAAGTAAGGAATTGTTTACAACATTATCAACCACGACAAGAAGGATTACAATTAATCAAGAACCAGCTTTAATTGCAGATACTGTTGGATTCATTAGTAAATTACCAGCATATATGATAGATGCATTCAAATCTACATTAGAAGAATTAACTTATTCAGACATTATTATTCTAGTTATTGATATTAGTGATTCGCAGTTAGAATTAAAGAAAAAATTTGCTAGTTGTATGAGAACATTGGATGAATTAGGAGTTAAAAAAGAAAAAATAATTTTTGCTTTAAATAAATTAGATCTAATTAAACAAGATCAAATTAATTACAAAAGAGAATTACTAAATTTAGTTGAAAATGAAAAAGTAGTTTTAGTCTCCTCAAAAACAGGTGAAAACATAAAACAATTGAAGGAATTAATTCAGAATACGATTATAAATCAAAATCCATATAAATATAAAAAAAATGAAATGGAAGGAGTTGTAGATAAATTTGGTAATTGAAGTTGTTAGAATAGGACAGCGTGTTGTAAGAGACGACAGAGTGACTACGCATGTTGCACTAGTTTCAAGATCCTTTGGAGCAAAAAAAATATTCATGACAGAAGTAAATCCTGAAATTAAAGATACAGTTGAAAAAATTAACAACACATGGGGCGGAGATTTTGTTATTGAATTTGTTGATAATTGGAAATCAGTGATAAAAAATAAAAAAAATGAAGGTTACAAAATAGTTCATTTATCGATGTATGGTGAAAAAATTAACCAAATTCAAAATCAACTACGTTTAGAAGACAAAATGTTGATTGTAGTTGGGGCTGAAAAAGTACCCAGAGAAATTTACGAATTAGCAGATTACAATGTGGGTGTCGGAAGTCAACCTCATTCAGAAATCAGTGCATTAGCCATTTTATTAGATAGAATTCAGGATGGGCAACAATTTGAAAAAAACTTCCCAAATGCAAAAAGAAAGATCATACCCACAAAAAATGGCAAAAATGTCCAAGTAAATGAGACAAGGGATTAATACTAGAAACTAAGGATGAATTAAGTTGGTAGACAAATACGAAGATCCTTTTGTTAGAATTGCATCAATGATTGGAGGAGATGAATATCTCAAAGTAGCAAGATCTCTGTTAAAGGCCGAAGATGCAACTGATGAAGAAATAGCCAGTTCAACAGGTCTTAGAATTAACATGGTAAGAAAAGTGCTATACGATCTTTTTGGAAAATCTTTGATTACAGGTATTAGAGTAAAGGATGAAAGAAAAGGATGGTTTGTTTACAGATGGAGAACAAGACGAGAAGAAGTAGAACATTTTATTGAAAATCAAAAAAAGAAAATTGAAGAGAGATTACAACAAAGATTTGATTATGAAAATGCATCAGACTTTTATCATTGTGGAAATGAGGATTGTCCAAGAGTTACATTTGAAGATGCATTGGAGGGCATGTTCAAATGTCCATCATGTCAAAATGTATTAAATATAAAAAAGAATGAAAAATCTCGAAAAGCATATTCAAAAAAGATAGATGAAATCAAAAAAGATATGCAACAAACATTTTGATTGATTAAAAAATTATTAAATTAATACAATTCTAAAAGAATAATTTCATTAATCTTCATATTCGTCATCTTCTTCATCATCCTCATATTCATCATCATCTTCTTCATCCTCACATTGTTCTAATTCTAGATGACTTGGAATGCCATCATCTTGGAAAAAAATCTCAATGCAAATATCAGTATTCAAAGTTGAAGCTAACGTTTCAGCCAAATTCTTAGGAAAATTACCTAATCTACTAGGATCATCAGAATATCGATATTGGGTAATTTGTTCATCATGATGAAAATCAATCTCAATATCACCGTTTCTGAATTTTCTAACTTTAATAACTTCTCCAAAAATTGAATTAGACAAAATTAATTTCCATGATTAGAAACATCACGAGTAAGATTTTCAGCTAATTCCTCATAATGCTTTCTTGATTTACCCAATTCATTCAATTGAGATTCTTCAATTCCAGATAGTTCCTTGTCAACTTTTTCAGAAACATATTGTAATCTTGCTTCAGCCATCATGAATAATTTGTTGTTTTCTTTCCACAAATGTTCGGTGATATGATCAACATAAAGTTGCATATCAGAAATTAATTTTTCAGAATCTCCAGATGAAAGATATTCTTTTGCTGAATTTTCCATAGAATTTCCAATTTCTCGAGAGCGCTCATGATCGATTAACATCATAGCAATCGGTCCCATTTTACTTGGTAATCCTGCTTTTTCTAATGCAGGAAATAATGATTTTTCTTCCTTTGTATGATGACAAACATCAGTAAAATTTTTTGAAAAATCAATTACAGGAAGTAAAATTGATTCAGGAATTTGTTTACCATCATTTAATAATTCAATTGTAGATTGCATAGCTTTGATTACTTTTTCAATTAATTCATGATCACGTCGAAGTGATGTAGTTGACATATTTAAAAAAAATAAAATCCAATATCTATATCTTTTTAATTTAAAATAATTAAAATATAGAATTAGTTAACGAGGATTCGCTAACTGGTTTAACGGTTAGATAGGCTTTTTGATTTAACAAATGCCCAGATCTTTTTGGTCATCTCACTAGGAGCGATTGGTTTCTTACCAAATACTTGTTCTACAGTTTCTTGACGACCTGCAAAATTAATGGCGTATCCTCCAAATGCTGGTTTCTTTGTTTTTGATTTAGTAGCGGCCTTTCTTTTAGGTGCAACTTTCTTTTTTGTTGCAGCCTTTCTTTTAGGTGCAACTTTCTTTTTTGTTGCAGCCTTTCTTTTAGGTGCAACTTTCTTTTTTGTTGCAGCTTTCTTTTTTGTTGTAGCTTTCTTTTTTATTGCCAATTTCTTGTACTTTCATTTGAGATAAACTATAAGAACTTACACTTTGATGTAATTTATCACAAGATGATTTTTGAGCCTCTTAACAGATTTTAATTTCAAATTAGGCGAATTAACTATTTTGGCAAATCCCTTTCCTTCAACTAAAGAGGTGGCATCATTTCCTCCAATTAGATAAGGAGATAAAGTGATAATTAATTCATCAAAAATATTATTTTTAATAAATTCCCAATTTACTGTACCTCCACCTTCAACTAAAATAGTTTTAATTTTTTTAGTAGAAAGTTTTTTCATTAA
>JGI20155J14468_10003676_pt1 | contig 10570 bp, 7 predicted proteins | sample COG_05_FD_14468 | JGI IMG/M metagenome (IMG submission 14468)
CTCTCTCTCTCTCTCTCTCTCTTTGCTGAAGGTATTGTTGTGTTGTTCTTTCATTGGAAGAGACATTTTGAATTCCATCGTCGTCGAAACACGAATTCATTCAGACACGATGGAGGACGACGGGTACTCGCAAACGCTCAGAGACCTCCTCGCGCAAACGCCTTTAACCACGGACGCGTGGGTCCAGTGCGACTCGTGCCAAGTCTGGCGACGAGTGCCGAACTTTGTCGCTTTGAAGTTAGGCGAACACGAGCAATGGTTTTGCCACAAAAACTTCCACCAAGAGTTCAGCACGTGCGATGATCCTCAGGAATTACTCGACGATGAAATCGACGTCCTGATGAAAGCGCAAGAGAAAGAACAAAAGAGGAAACAAGCGGAGGAAATCGGGAGGAAGATTTTAGAGGAGGACGAAGAGGACGAACGAGAGAAGTTGGGAGTTAAAAGTGAGAAAGGAGGAGACGATGACGAGAAGAAGACAAAGAAGGAAAAAGGTGGAGCGAGTGGGTGGAGGAAGAAAAAAAATTCAAACGACTCTGACGATTCGAACGATTCGGACGACGATACCATGATGTGCAAACCAATCGAAAACGCGCACGTCTGGTCGAGAGTCTCGCGGAACATCTTCAAACACAGAGAGCCGAGGAAGTTAACCGAGGACGACATCATGGTGTGTAACTGCGCCATCGACCCGGAGACCGGAAGCGGATGCGAGGAAGAGTGCGTGAACAGATTGGTGTTAACCGAGTGCGATCCTAAATTTTGTCCGTGTTCGACCGCGTGTAAGAACCAGAGGTTTTCCAGGAAGAAGTTTAAAGAGTTAGAGGTCAAACGGTCGAGTAAGAAAGGACACGGATTGTTCTCGGAGGAGAATATTAAACCGGGCGAGTTCGTGTTGGAGTACGTCGGCGAGGTGTTGCACGAGGAAGCGTACGAGGAGAGGAAAAGGCAATACGCGAGGGAAAAGAGGCGGCACTTTTATTTCATGACTTTGTCGAGTTCGGAAACTATCGATGCCACGGAAAGAGGCGGCGTTGGGAGGTTTTTGAACCACTCGTGCGATCCAAACTGCGAGACGCAAAAATGGATGGTAAAAGGCGAGTTGTGCATCGGCGTTTTCGCGCTGAGAGAGATTCAACCGGGGGAAGAGATTACCATCGATTACAAGTTTGAAAGGTACGGGGAAAAACCTATGAGATGTTTTTGCGAAACCGCCGCGTGTTGCGGATGGATTGGCGGTGCGAAAGCCGCGAGAGAGGCGGAGAAGTACGCCAACGATTCCGAAGACGACGACGAGGAAAAGATTCACTTGGAGGACGAAACGCCGGTGATGTTGGAGTGCGACGAAGACCAAATCGTGAAAGAAGAAAAGGAAGCCCGAGTACAACACGAACAAGAGAAGGGTGGATCCTTCAGACGCTCTGAATCGAAAAAGTTGAAAGACGAGGAGAAGAAATGGCGACCGCCGGAGGAACAAAAAGCGTACGATCGCGCGAAAAAGGCGCGCGAAAAGAAATACGAAAACGAGGAGAAACAACGATTGAAAGCGGAGAAGAGATCAGTGCCGAGCTTTGGTGGTGGTGGCGGCGGCGGCGGCGGCGGCGGACGATCGCGCGTGCGCGCGCCAGCTGGTTCGTACGCTGCCAAATGGGGCGGCATTTCCAGCGCATCTCAAAGACGTTCGGAAATTGACGTCGCCATGGACGATTTGCGCAACTCCAAGGGCGCTTTGCGCAACGAAAAAGCGTGTCTCAAATCGATTCAAATGTTCAACTTGGCGTACCCAGTGGACGAAAAAGGCGAGTCGCAAGTTTCCGAGAGAGATTTGGGATTACTTTTAGAAGCGATATCGATGACAGGAAGCACGCAACTACAAAGAGTGCTCGCCGAGAGAGGCGGGACGGGCGCGTTGCAGACGTGCATCAGTCGATTAGGCGGCGCGTTGTGCTCTCCGCAAAGAGCTCCATTGTTGAGAAAGGTTTTGAGAGTTTTAGGAAACTGGTTGACCGTGTGTAAAGAAGCAACGTTAGCGGCTATGCGCGACACGAAGACGGCGAGAGGGAGTTTTTTCGATTTACTCGGTGAGTTACGATACGCGAAGGACTCTGAGTTGCAAAAAGTCGCCACGGAGTTTGCGAACCAGAAAGTTCCGCAAGGGACCATTATCGATAAAGGTGAGCCGGAGAGTATTAGACGTTTGAATAGTGCAAATGCGAATAATAGTATAAACATGAACGGGGGTGGAATGACACCGGGTGGAGGTTTCATGCGCGGTGGAATGGGGACTCCGATGGGCGCCGGTATGGCGCCAAACGGCGTCGTCGGGTTTCGAACGGGAACACCACCACCCATGCGAACTCCAGGAAGTGCCGGTGGTTTTGGTAGTAGTGCGCCGCCGGGGAGTGCGACAACCATGGGTGGTCGAGGAGGTGGATTCAATTCTGCTGGCCCGCCGCCTCCAGGAAGCGGCATGGGATTCAATCGAACCGGCTTAGCGCCCCCGCCGAGATTCGCCGGCGCGGGAGGACGAGGTCCACCAGGTATCGCGGCGAATAACACGCCGGGGAGTGCGCACCAAAGAGATGCGATTGGCAGAGCTTTACCGAGTGGATGGAAATCGCAAACAACGCCGGCGATGCCAGCTGCAGCGAATGGTGGGTACCAAAACTATTACAATCAACAGCAGCAACAACACCAACCGCCGTCCAACCGCCAATATCCGCCGTACTCGAACCACACCGGTGGCAGAGGAGGTGGTGGTGGAAACTACAACAACTACAACAGTAACGGAAACTATAATAATTACAACAACAACAACAACAACAACGGCTACAACAATAACGGGTACAACAACTACAACACCAGTGTCGGCGGTTACGCCGGAGTGAGCGCAAAACGCCAGCGAATGGATGCTAATTTTAGCGCGCACCCGCCCGTCAATCCTCCGCTCCCTTCCGGCGCACCTCCCCCGCGTTCCACCGACGCCCCTTCCGCTCCCAAACGAAACGATGAATTCGATGACCCGCACTCCCTCTCCTTCGCCTCCATCGTCAGCGATATCGTCCAAGAGTTTGCCATGGAATACCGAGCGCAAAACCATCCGAAGCACGCCTCGTCGGCGGATTACGACCGCTTGCAAAACAAGTGGCAGACGAAAATCTTAACCAACGAGCAAAAGAATTTCGAGGAAACCGGACGGAAACCGATCGACTTGACCAGACTGAGAGATTCCATCAACACTTACGTCAAAATGGCCAACGAGTGGGAGTTTAAGAATCAGTCGAAATAGATAAATATTTCTGAACAACAACACAATGAAAAAATCGTCAAAACATCACCTCACGGGAAACTCTTTATATATAATGAACTACCACGTCTCGTCATCACTCGCGCGACGATGCGCTTCCGTCTCCTCCTCCGCGAGTGGTAATCCTTCGTGTTCGTCGTCTTCTCGAACAAGAAGAACGCGAGCTTTTTTATCCTCCTCGAATGGAAGACGACGACGAAGCGATGATGCGGTCACGCTTTTAAGAAGTTCTGGAGTTGGCCAAGACCGATTCGACATAGCGCTCACCGGGCAAGAAGAAGACGGGGAGACGGATAAAAAGGCAAAGAAACGAACAATTTCGCTCGATTTAGGCGGAACTCAAATGCAAACGACCGCTATCGAGTATACCGGCGAGTTAGTCGCGGTCGAAATCGACCGGCCTCTCGGTTTGATTTTGGAGGAAACGAGAGTGGAACGAAGCGTCGAGACGCGGATAGAAGTTGTGGAGATTGTTCCGGATTCAAACGCTTCAAAAGATGGCAGAGTAAAGGTTGGGGATATTTTACGCTTAACCACGGCAGTGTTCAACGTTTCCGCACCGATCGATGTGACGACGTGGATGAATCCGCCGGCGAAGGCGAACGTGAGAGCGTACGTGAAAGACTCGACGTTCGATAAGACGATGTTGGCTATTCAGAGTCACTCGGTGCCGGTGGATTACGACGGCGACGCGAGGGAAATGAAAAGCGTCGGGATGGTGTTTGAGAGGAAATAATGATATACTAGTACTGCTACTGCTACTGCTACTACAACGTACTCTAACTCAAACCGCCTCCCTCCCTCGGCCACGCCACGGCGATAACTACCCCGACTAAACTCACCGCACATCCAACGTAATCGCCCACATCCAACTTAAACCCATCCACTATTCGCGCAAAAGCGTAACTAAAAACGATAAACACCCCTCCGTACACCGCGTACGTTCGACCGAAATCCTCCAACGGTTGTAAAGTAGGGATTACGCCATATGCCATTAAAATAACGAACCCGAGTAAAAGGTACCAAATCGATTTCTTCTCGCGAACAAATTGCCAGACGAGCCACCCGCCTAAGATTTCGAGCACCGCCGCGACTGCGAACAAGAAGACGCTTTGGAACGCGAGAATAGTAGTCCACTCTTTTTTATCGTTTCCTTCCTCTGAAGCTGCTACGGTGCCGTTCGTTGCTTCCATTTCCTTTACGTGAGATGTTGTTCAAACGTGTGCACATTTGAAGTGTTTTCCAATGCAGAAGGGGGGAGACGTTCGCAACATTTTATTTAGGGTATTACACCCTAATTCAATCGAGTTTCGACGTCGACGACGCTTTCACGTCGTGCCTCATTTCTTTCTCGCGAAGAAGAGTTACGACACAAAACTTTCGTATCGCTTTTGAGAAGAAAGAAAAGAGAAGAGAAGCGCTCGCAACACCTTTACCTCTCTCTCGTCGTGGATCTCTCTCACTCGAGTGGTCGCAGAGTTTGTGTCTGTCTGTCTGTCGTTTAGGAGAAAGAGAAAGAGAGAAAGAGAGAAATTTTTGACCCCCAAACAACGAAAGCGAGATAATACACAAAAAGAACGAATATATAAAGAATAATGATGACGATAAACGTGCTCCGATGCCCGCGAAACGCAGGCGCGGTTGCAAACAACAAACGAGTACACGCGAGCAGCGACAGATGCAGCAGCAGTAATAGCACGAAGAATACTAACACGAATAGCAGAAGAAGAAAAGGAGTGGTTCTCTCCTCTTTCGGTAAGGCTTGAAAATCTCTCTTTATCTCTTTGTTTTTCTTCTTTCTCGTCCTCTCGCGTCGTTCTCGGGAAAGAAAAAAACGTTTGAATTCTCTCCTCTCGTGTGTTCTTCTTCTTCTTCTTCTCGGAGAAGAAGATTTGGTGCTTTTTCGCGCGCGCGCGCAAACGACGAGTACGAGTACTGCTCTGCGGTATCTTCATCGTCCGCGATCTCGGATCGATCTCCGAGGAGTTTTGCGCGCGCGCAAAGAGAGAGATCTTCTCTCACAAGAGCGAGAGAGAGAGAATAAAACGACGGCAGAGGGAAGAGGAGAGAAAGTTTTCCTCCTCTCTTTTCTCTCTTTTTCTTTCTGTTTCCTACAAAATCAATCAAAAAAGAAGGGCGTTGAAGAAGATCCATCGTGTGGCTCAGAAAGTGTGGCTGTAAAGAAAGGTGGACGCAAAGGAAAAGAGGAGAGAATTTTTTTTTTTTGTTCTGACATTCATTCTTTCTCTCTTCTCTCGTACTTACAAAAACAGGGAATAACAACGAGAACAATAAAAGGACGTTACACGCGAACGCTTTAAACGACAGAAGAGTAAACACAGAGAATCATTTTAGTCATCGTTATGGATATACGACGACGACGACGACTCCAACGAAAAGAAGAGGCGACGCGGTTGGCCCCAGACGAGCGATTACCATGCCGGAGGATTCGTCCAACGAGAAGAAGACCCTTCTCACGTCTTGGCAAAGAATTGGCCAGGAAGGGGTGCAGAAAGCGTCTGAGATTTGGTCGGCGGTGAACAGCGAAGCCGCGGCGGCGGCGAAAGGCGCGTGGGAAGGAGTGAAACCAGCGCATAAGGTGTTTTTGTCCGATATTATCGCCAGTCCGAAGAAGAACGCGTTTGTGCGAAAGTGGTTGGGGACGGATATAACGTACGTGTCGTTTATTGGTGCCATGCACGTTGGCGCGTTGTTGGCGCCGTTTTACTTCACCTGGCAAGCGTTCAACTGCTTTTGGGTCATGTATTTCATCACCGGGTGCTTGGGAATCACGTTGAGTTACCACAGGCAGTTGTCGCACAAGTCGTTTCAAACGCCGAAATGGTTGGAGTACGCGTTGGCGTATTGCGGCGCGTTGGCGGTCCAAGGCGACCCGATCGAGTGGGCGTCGTCGCACAGATATCATCATCAACACTGCGATACTCCGAAAGACCCGCACACGCCGTATGAAGGCTTTTGGTGGTCGCACATGGGATGGTTGTTGGACAACGAAGCGACCATCGAAAGAGTTGGCGATCGATCCAACGCCGCGGAGATGGCCGCGCAGCCGTTTTACCAATTCTTGGAGAAGACGTACATGTGGCACATCGCTGCGTCGGCGTTAGGTTTATACCTCCTCGGCGGTTTACCCTTCTTAGTGTGGGGCTTCTGCGTGAGAACTGTTTGGGTGTACCACATCACCTGGGCGGTCAACTCCGTCGCCCACTGCTGGGGCAAACAAACGTACAACACCGGCGACTTGTCCAGAAACAACTTATCGGTTGGAATTTTAGCATTTGGAGAAGGGTGGCACAACAACCACCACGCGTTCGAATTTAGCGCCAGACACGGGTTGGAGTGGTGGCAAGTGGACATGACGTGGTATTTGATTTGGGGGTTGAAGAAGTTGGGCTTGGCGACCAAGGTGAAGTTGCCCACGCAAAAGCAGTTGGACCGCATGCGCATCGAACCGACCACGGCTTAATTAAAAAAAAAGTTTGATAATAAAAAGAGAGAGAGAGAAAGAGAAAGAATTGTTAAAGAGAGAGAGAGAGAGAGATCACGCATCTCGCGGATGTTTTGTCGTTTGAAATCATCATCTAATACTGCAAATACTACTATACTCTTTCACTCGTTAAATGTTGTTTTTCCTTCTTTTTGTCTTAGTCTTGTTCAGATTTCGAAACTTTTCTTCACTCTTCGGAGAGAAAACGTTTCGTTTACGTCGTTTACGTCGTTTACGTCGTCGTGATGACGAAAGAACCTCTCGTGGAAAAAGAAGAAGAAGAACGCGGGCTTTCGTTTTCTCTCGGTCGCTTTCCCGGCGCCAAAAACAGAGGCTTAATCGCTTCCTCTTCTTCTTCTTTAACACAAGGCTCGGTCGTTTTTCAATCGGTCCCGTATGCGGCGGTTCTCCGAGACGACGGGCTCCACGAACGCGACCACTTCACGTTCGAGAAGTCGAAGGATCACAACTTTAACGTGAACAACAACTCATCAGAGTCGCCACGGCAACAACAACAACAACAACAAAATCGACAACAACAGTTGCAACGGTGTTCGGCGACCAAATTTGCGAGATATTTTTCGAGGGAGAACCAGTTGAAAGATTGGGAAGACGGCTACGATAAAGAAACGAAAGCGCTGAAGAGTTGTCAGTTGCGAGCGCCAAAGGCAACGGTACGGTTGGCGAGTAAAATCGTGTGGCGAATGCAACGAGAGAGGAAGAACGAAACGAATACTAATGAGAACAAGAACAACGCGGAGAACGAAGTACCCGCGAGCGAAGAGAAATCGAGGAAGACGAAACGAACCGCTCTCGCGGCTCCGACCGGGCGATTGTACGACGACGAAGGGAAGACGGAACAGTTGGGATTAGGCAGAGGGTACTCGACTGTCTTCGACCAGTTAACGCACGGTGAAGAGTCGAAGACGTTTGGTTTGAACAACCCGAGCGATTACACTTTAGCGGCGATGACGAGAGCGTATTTGACGCACTCTTTGAACGTGGACGATAGCGTGGTATCGGACGAGGAGAGAGCGGAGAGGTACGAGAGAGAATACGAGGACATACCGTCGGTGGCGGATTTAGCAAAACTAATTGGTAAGTTGCGTTTGAATTGCCACACGTTGTGCGACGATGAGTTGCGACCGTATGGGATTGGCGTCTATCCAGTGGCGGCGATGATGAATCATTCGGAAAATCCAAACTGTTTCGCGACTTTTAGAGGCAAGAAGATGATTGTCCGATGTTTGCGAGACGTGTTGCCGGGCGAAGAGTTGACGATTTCGTACGACGAATTAATGAAACCAAAGCGAGAGAGGGCGAAATCGTTAAAGTCGAACTACGGGTTTGATTTACATGATGACGGGGAGGAGGAGGAGGAGGGGCAGGAAGATCTTTTGCCTCTTTCCGAAATTCCTTTGATTGGCGGACATAAGTTGCGCGCGTTGTCTCGTGCGCCGAAATACACCGACGAAGACGAAGAAAGGAGCTGGTTTCAAGTCGAGCGCGCGTCTGGTGGTATCGTCGACGGTGGATGCCACATATATCGACTCTTTGGGGAAGAAAGCGGTGGATTCTTTGAAGACAACAGCGCGTTGGCGAGCTTCAACTTGGAAGAGAGCGTCGATGAAGACTACGACGACGACGACGAAGGTGACGACGGGGAAAACGATGAAGATAAAGAGAAGGATAAAGAAGAAACAGAAACAAACGGCGATTTATCGAAGGACCCAGAATTTGCGGGTCAGAAGACGTACGGTCAGTCGAACAAAAGTAAAAAGAGTAACAAAAAGAAGACGCGATTGATTGTCGAAACGTGGGGCGATTGTAAAAACGTCGTCGTTGCTGAAATTGCCGAACGGTTTTGTCAGGCGTTTGAACTGGTAGAAAAGTTAAGCTCGACGTCTTCGGGAGATGTTTCCGATGGCAGCTCGTTAAACCGCGCTTGGGATCGATTTAATAGTTTAACCGATACAAGATCGGCGCTGTTTGGCGCTTCCGTTGGCATTGCGCGAGGACACCACTTGCGTGTCAAGGCGTTGGAGTCGTTCATGAACGCCGCGGTTCTTTTCGAAGATTGGAAGATAGCGTTTGACTGCGGCACGGAGCTCACACCATCTTTCGAAAAGTATTACCCGAATCACCATCCGCAAATCGCCGTTCATAACGTCGCCGTCCTGAAATTGTTGTTGGAGCGTCTCATGGCGGATACGTACGCCGTTGGAGCGCGTTTGAGCGCACCTGCGAGTATCATCGAGAGCCTCGACGAGATTAAAGAAAAAGCAAAGGAGCTAGCTTCGGGAGTTTCCAGAGTTGTCGGCGAAGATAGCACCGTCGTCGAGCAATTGGTAGAGGCGATGCACACGTGCAAAATGATGCGAGAGCAGGTTTTAAAAGAGGCGGATTCCCTTTGTTCGTCGGATGACGACGCTTTCTGAAGAAGAATAGAAGAATCCATTTTAGAATTATAGAGAGTGCAGAAGAATACGCACGCACGCGCGCGCACATAACTCACATACTACATATAAATACACAAGAAGATGTAAAGATCTACGTACTACCATCGTCTTCTATTATTGCTATTTTTGTTGCTATTTTTGTTTCTTTCCTTGTCCTTGTCCTTGCGTTGACGCGCGCTCAGCTGTAACTCTTCGATGTTTGCGGCTAAATCTCTCAAGTTTTGTTCGAACATCTCGGCATCGTCGTCGTTGTCATCTCTTTTCGCCGCCTTTGGCGGCGGCTCTATTCTCCACACGTCCACAAATACCTCCACCTCTTCCTTTCTGTGATGCCCGTATTGATTCTTTAAGCCGTATTTCATCTCGGCCACGACTTTCGCGCTCTTCGCGCCTAATTTTTTCACCGCTACTTTCTGAATATACTCTCTCGTGGACGTCTTATGGAATGAATACACCGCGGTTTCGGCCATTTTCATCGCCGCGGCTAAAAACGCCACGTCCGCACCTTTCCTTCTCGTGCCAAATGGTGGATTCGTCAACACCGTATCCGCTCGCGGCCACACGTAATCTTTCCTTTTCACGTTCTCGCTTTTTTCTTCTTCTTCTTCTACGTCCTCCTCCTCCTCCTCGTCCTCATCATCATCGTACCGCCGAATCAACTCAACCACGTCCATTAAGCACAACTCAACCTCCAACTCCGGTTCGTACGTCTCCAAGTTCTCCTTACACTCCTCCAACGCGTCTCTATCCACGTCGATTCCGAGCACGTGTCCCGCTCCCATAAGTTTCGCCCCAATCGCCAACACCCCCGTCCCTACGCCTAAATCAATCACCGATTTCTCCTCGATGTCGTCAAACTCCACCGCGGCGACGTGCAACACTCTCGTCGCCAATAAAGGCGTCGTCGCGTATTGCTCCAAATTCTGTTTCGGGGTTGAAAACGTTTTCAAGTCTTGCAATTCCGATTCGAGTTGTTTCGGTTTCATTCTTTTCAAGAAAAAGCGTTCACTTTTGCGTCTTCTTCTTCTTCCTCCTCTCGTTATTCTTCGCAAAAGCAGCAGCAAAAGTCGTCCTCCGTCGTCTCATCGTTAAAACAACTCGATTTAATTAGCGCAACAAAAATGAAGAACAAAAACAGTTCGACTCAGAAAGAGCTCGGAATAAAATTTAGGGTTTCCGCACAAAATTTTTCTCTCACTAAAAAAAACGCTCGCTCCGTCAACGTCGGCATTCATAAAAAATTACTTAAAACACACACTACTACTACACATACAAATATGTCTAAATCAGAAGGACCAG
>JGI20155J14468_10003680_pt1 | contig 10569 bp, 11 predicted proteins | sample COG_05_FD_14468 | JGI IMG/M metagenome (IMG submission 14468)
AGGTTTCTGATGATGAATTTGGTAGTAAATACGAAGAAGGATTAAAAAAAGAAAATGTAGAATATTTTTATTCTAAAAAGAAAGAAGCACTACCAACAGGAACTTGTTTAATATTAGTTACTCCAGACTCTGAAAGAACAATGTGTACTTTTTTAGGGACAGCTGGAAAGATTAATGAAAATGATGTTAATTCTGATGCAATTAAAAAAAGTGAGATTATATTTTTAGAAGGCTACTTATGGGATGAAGGTGAACCTAAAAAAGCATTTGATAAAGCAATTAATAGCGCAAATAAAGTTGCCATGTCACTTTCTGATCAATTTTGTGTAGATAGACATAAACCCCATTTCTTAGAATTAGTAAAAAATAAATTGGATATAATTTTTGCAAATGAGCAAGAAATTACTTCATTAATTGAAGCAAAAGACTTCAAGGAAGTAATTAATTTTTCAAAGCAACTTAACAAATTAATAATTATTACAAGAGGCGAAAAAGGAGCAGTTGCAATTCAAAGTGAAGAAATTAATGAATGTGGCATACTCCAAAATCTTAAAATTATAGATCTTACAGGAGCTGGTGATCTTTTCGCTGCTGGATTTCTACATGGATATGTTAATAAATTTTCAATCAAAGATAGTTTAGAAAAAGGTACTGAAATGTCATCTAAGGTAATACAACAAATCGGTGCAAGACTTTAGCCTCAACTTTTCTTTCTTTTAAAACTCCCCTTTCCTTTTTTGGGTTTAATTATTTTAATTTTATATTTTTTTGTAAAAAGATCTTTTGCAATAATATTTTTTTTTTTAATTAATTTGATAACCATTTTTATGACTTAAAATAAAATCCCTATCATTAAATTTTTTTAAAATTTTTTTTCTTAATCTGTATATATGAGTTTCAACAGTATGGGTTTCAAGTTTTGATCGATAGCCCCATACATTAAATTGTAGCTGATCAATACTCACTGGATTATTTGATTTTGATAAGTATATTATAATATTCGTTTCTTTTTCTGTTAATTTTAATGCATTATTTTCATCCATCAATTCTCTAGAATTTAGATTAATTTTATAATGATTTATTTTATATTCTGATTTTTCATTAAATTGAAACTTTAGAGATTGAACATTAAGTTTTTCTATCAATTTAGAAATTTTAATAGGAAGATTACTTAAAATAAATTGATTACTAATATCATTAACTTTTTTTTGAGAAATGATTAAATAATTTTTTGAATTCTTAATTTTTTCATTTAAATTTCTAATATTAGATGATTCTGAAATTTTAAAATTTAAATATTCCTCCAGCTCTTTTAGAATTAAATATAAAGAATTAAAATTGAAAATTATTAAATTTTGATTATTCATATATAATAAGAATATGATAATTTTTTTAAAAAATAAACATACTCTTCAGATAGACGACTTTTATTTTAAGTGTTCCATAGGTAAAAATGGACTAAGTAAAAAAAAGATCGAAGGAGATAAAAAAACTCCAAAGGGAACTTTTAAAATTGAGCATTTATACTATAGGGCAGATAGAGTTAAATTACCTAATACATATTTAAAAACTATTAAAATCAAGCCTGATATGGGCTGGTCTGATGATGTAAATATTCCTAATAAATATAATAAACTAATTAAAATTAACAAAAATATTCATCATGAAAAGCTTTTTAGAAATGATCATAAATACAATTTATTAATACCTATTAAATATAATTTTAATAAAAGTATTCCCGGAAAAGGAAGTTGTATATTTATTCATCTTACAAATAATTATAATCCAACTGCAGGATGTATTGCTTTACAAAAAAAAGATTTTTTTATTATGTTAAAATTAATTAATAAAAATTCAAAAATAATAATTCATTAAATTCTTGAGCCAAAAATACTTGAGCCAATTCTCAAATACGTTGAATGATTTTCAACTGCTTTTAAATAATCAGATGACATACCCATGCTTATTTCTGATAAATTAAATTTTTTACTTAATGTCTTAATTTCATTAAAATACTTATCGGGATCTTCATTTGCTGGCGGAATACACATTAAACCAATAACATTTAAGTTTGCTTCTTTGGAAAAAATTATTAATTCCTCAATTTTATCAACTTTAACTCCAGATTTTTGTTCCTCATTTCCAATATTAACTTGGATAAATAATTTTATATTTTTGTTTTGTTTATGTTGTTCATCTACAATTTTTTTTGCTAGTTTAATACTGTCTACAGAATGTATAAAATCAAATATTTTTACAGCGTGCTTCACTTTATTTGTTTGAAGTTTACCAATTAAATGAAGTTTAATATTAGGTTTTTTTAGCTTTATAGCAGACCATTTATCAATTGCTTCCTGAACTTTATTTTCTCCATAATCTAAATGACCATATTCAATTAATGGAAGAATTTTTTCTAATTTAAAAGTTTTTGATACTGCAATAACTTTTGGTGTTAAATTAATTTTTTGTTCTTCTATTTTTCTATTAATTACACTAATAATATCTTTATATTTTTGAACAGTATTATGCATGTAAATTTACCTAGAAAATATTACTTTATTAATAAATTTGATACAAATAATATAAGTAAACTTGACACAAATACTGGCATAATATTTAGAAATTATAGCTCAGAAAATAATTTAAATACAATTCTTAATCTTAAAAAATTTTGTAAAAAAAAAGGCTATAAGTTTTTTTTATCTAATAATGTTAAATTGGCTTTAAACCTTGATTTAGATGGAGCGTATATCCCTTCTTTTAATAGAAACACAAAACATCTTTCTTATACTTTTAAAAAAAAATTTTTAATCCTTGGATCTGCACATAATAATAAAGAGCTTGAAATTAAAGAAAAACAATTAGTTCAAATCATATTTCTATCTTCATTATTCAAAAAAAATAAAAACTATTTAGGAATTAATAAGTTCAAATCACTTGCAAAGTTAACAAGTATAAAGATCGTTGCCCTTGGTGGTATTTCAAGTAAAAATATTAAAAAACTAAAACTACTAGATTGTTTTGGTTTTGCTGGAATTTCTTTTTTTGAATAAAAAAAAGGCCCCTATAAAGGGGCCCTTTAATATAATTTGTATCTAAATTAATTAGAATGCAAATGCAAGACCTAGACCCCAATATTCGAAGTCAGCGTTAGCATTTGTGCTGTGGTCAACGTTTTCAGCTTCTTTCATTTGAGCAGAAACAGTCATTCCGCCTGAAGTGTAAGAACCTTTTAACACTGTGTACTCAGCATCAACGTGTCCAGAGTTTGTACTTTCGATAGTTTCTGTACCGTAAGTCACTGACATTTCATCAGAGATTGTGTAAGAAACAGCTACAGAAGTTACATCTTGGTCTGAAGTAGTTGTTACTACATCGAACTCACTTTGAGTGAAAGTTGCAGTTACAGGACCATATGCGTATGATGCTTTCCATGCAGTTTGATCACCAGATAAATCAGAAGTTGTTCCTACTTCATCAGATGAACTGTAAACTAATGTTAAACCTTCAACACCAGTGTAAGTTACAGCATAACCCATTCCAGAATCAATAGTGTTTCCAGATGATTGTGGCTCGTAAGAAAGATTCACTGCAACACCATCCATAATACTTGGCATAGTGTAACTTAGTGAATTATTTCCAGGTGCTGAGTTAGAGTGCCCAACAGCTGTTACTTGACCTCTTGCACCATCGAACGTATCCCATACGTTACCAGCTGCAGTAGCGTCCATAGCTGAAGTAGCTGAACCACCACCGTGTCCGTGTAATGTTAAAGATCCCATTGCATCAGAACTGATAGTTACTGAGTGATCATCAAAAGGACCAGATGCAGGTGTTCCGTTATCTAATTGGTAAGAGATAGAAACAGTCATACCGTTATCTAATTCACCACCACCAGTTACTGTAAACTGGTTACCCATAGAGAAAGTAGCTCCTCCATCGTGTTGTTGTCCACTGTATCCACCAACGTTCATTGAAGCTGCACCAGAAATGCTTAACTCACCAGCATTTGCTGAAACAGAAACAAGTGAAGCTGCTAATGCAGTTAAACCTATTTTTTTAAAATTGTTCATATTAATTACTCCTTTATTTAATTTGTTATTATTAATAATAAACATGAGACTTATATCGGATAAAAATTTGATATTTAGGCTAATAGTTGCTAAATAAACAAAAAAGTAATAAGTGTTGTATTTTTACAACAGTTACATGATTTACTGATAAATTTAGGTAAAATAAGGTAATTATTGTATAAACATCACAAAATTAACTATCATGAAAAAACCAAAAACCCTTAAAATATTAAGTTTTATTACAATATTCTCTTTTTTATTGATTGGCTGTAATGGAAAGCTTCCAGGAGGAGATGCCAGAAAAAACTCTCCCAATCCGGAAGAACGTATTAAGAAAAATTTAGAGGAAGGGCGAGGATTCAAATTAATGGACATTGGAAAAAACAAAGGAGGTTCCTTTGAATTTGCAAGCTCTAATGAACTTTGGAGAGCATCATTGGATGTTATTGATTTTATGCCTCTTTCTTCTGTAAATTATAGTGGAGGGATCATCATTACAGACTGGTATTTAAACGAAAAAAATCAAAATGAAAGTATTAAAATATCAATCAGATTTCTTACAAACGAAATTAGGTCTGATGCTTTAAATATAAAAGTTTTTACTAGAAGATGTGAGGTTAGTTTATTAAATTGTAAATATTTAGATTCAGATAATGTTTTAGTTGATGAACTTAAAAAGCAGATTTTAAAAAAAGCGGCCGTATATAAAAAAAACAAAACTCAGAAAAAAGTTAAAAATAATAGTTGGACCAGCAAACCAAAAGAAGACTAAGTAAGTTTGGTAAAAATATATTTATAATTAATAATAGATTTTGTGGAACGTTATAATTTTAAAGAAATAGAATTAAAGTGGCAAAAAGTTTGGGAGTCTAATAAAACTTTCTCAACAAAAATAGATAAAAATAAAAAAAAATTTTACTGTTTAGAAATGTTTCCATATCCATCTGGAAAAATTCATATGGGTCATGTTAGAAATTATACAATCGGAGATGTGTTAGCAAGATACAAAACTTTACAAGATTACAATGTACTTCATCCAATGGGCTGGGATTCTTTTGGAATGCCGGCTGAAAATGCAGCAAGACAAAACAATTTAGACCCAAAAACATGGACTGAAAAAAATATTTCAGTAATGAAGACACAATTAAAAAAATTAGGTTTATCGATAGATTGGGATAAAGAAATTTCTACCTGTTCACCAGATTATTATAAGCATCAACAAGAATTTTTTTTAGAACTTTATGACAAAGGACTTGTCTATAGAAAAGAAAGTTATGTAAACTGGGATCCAATAGACCAGACAGTTTTAGCAAATGAACAGGTTATAGATGGTAAGGGGTGGAGATCTGGAGCAATAGTTGAAAGAAAAAAACTTAATCAATGGTTTTTTAAAATCACTAAATTTTCTAAAGAACTTTTAGAAAGCTTAGATACTCTTAAAGATTGGCCCAATAAAGTTAAAATTATGCAAAAAAATTGGATAGGGAAATCTTATGGCTGTGAAATAAAATTTAAGATTGAATCAAAAAAAAACATTGATGAGATAAAATGTTACACTACTAGACCAGATACATTGTTTGGTATGTCTTTTTTGGCAGTTTCAGTAGATCACCCAATTGCAAAATTTTATGCAACCAATCCTGAGTTTATTGAATTTAAAAAAGAGTGCTCAAAAACTGGCACAACCGAAGAGTCAATTGCAGCAGCAGACAAACTTGGTTTTAAGACTGATTTATTAGCAATTAATCCTTTAGATGAAAATATAAAAGTGCCAGTTTATTTTGCTAATTTTGTTTTAATGGATTACGGACTGGGTGCTGTATTTGGTTGTCCCGCTCACGATCAAAGAGATTTGGATTTTGCAAAAAAATATAATTTAAAAGTAACTCCTGTTGTCAGGCCTGAAGAAGATAAAAATTTTTCAATAAATGATAAAGCTTTTACAGAACCTGGGTACTTATTTAATTCTAAATTTTTAGATAATTTAAAAGTACCTGATGAGTCGATTTCTACGACGATTAATTATTTAGAAGAAAACAATATTGGTCAAAAAAAAACTAATTATAGATTAAAAGATTGGGGAATTTCACGTCAAAGATATTGGGGATGTCCTATTCCAATTGCATATGATGAGCACAATAATCCAGTTAAAATTCCAAAAGATTGGCTACCTGTTCAGTTACCAAAAGTAGAACAACTAAGTTCTACAGGAAATCCTCTCGATGAAATTAGTGAATGGAAAAATATCACAATAGATGGAAAAAAATGTACTAGAGAAACAGATACACTTGATACATTTGTTGATTCTTCTTGGTATTTTTTAAGATTTTGCTCGCCTCATAAAACAGATTATGGTTTTAATTTTGATGAAGTAAAGTATTGGATGCCGGTAGATCAATATATTGGTGGTGTAGAGCATGCTATTCTTCATCTTTTATATTCAAGATTTTTTATGCATGCACTATCATATCAAAATAATTCATTAGATATTAAAGAACCTTTCAGTGGCTTATTTACTCAGGGTATGGTTTGTCACGAAACATATAAAGATAAAAATAATAATTGGGTTAGTCCAGATGAGTTAGTCATAGTTGATGGCAAGAAACTTTTAAAAGAAACACAGGAACTGGTAAAGATTGGCCCATCAGAGTCGATGTCAAAATCAAAAAAAAATACTATAGATCCTGAAAAAATAATAAAAGATTATGGAGCAGACTCAGTTAGATTATTCATTTTATCTGATAGCCCACCTGAAAAGGATGTTCAATGGTCAGATGAAGGAATAAAATCAGCATATAAATTTATTCAAAAATTATGGATCTTAAATCAAAAAATAATTGAAGAAATAAACAATGATCACGCCTCTGGCTCGGATAATAAATTAGAAAAAATAACTAATAAATTTGTAAAAGAAGTTACTAATAACATTGAGAACTTTTCCTATAACAAAATAGTTGCCAATTTTCATGAGATCTATTCATTATTAAATAAAGAAATTTTAAAAAAAATTAATAAAGCAGAATTAGTTAAAAACTATAAAAAAATTTTAATAACAATTAACCCCGTAATTCCACACTTTTCACACGAATGTATGAAAATGTTAAAAATTAAAGAAAAATTATTGTGGCCAGAAGTAGATGAAAAAATTTTATTACAAGAGAATATTAAGTTTGTTATTCAATTTAATGGCAAGACCCGTGAAATAATGGAAATAAAAAAAGATAACGATGAAGAAATATTACTTAATGAAATTAAAAAGAGTGCAAAATTAAAGAAATATTTCGAAAACAAAAAAATTCTAAAAAAAATATTTATCCCAAACAAATTAATTAATATAATAACAGAGTAAAATGTTCAAAAAAAAAATAATCATTTTTTCACTAATATTTTTTTTATCTAGTTGTGGGTTTACTCCAATTTATTTAAATAATAATGATGTTAACTTTTCTATAGAACAAATTAATTATCAAGGAGATAGAGAATTAAATAATTTTTTAAAAATAAATTTAAATCAATATAAAAATTTGAATACTGATAATAAAATTTTTATTGAGGCAAATACCAAATATGAAAAAATTGTTTTGAGTAAAGATGGAACTGGACAAATAACTAACTACCGACTTGTTGCTGAAGTGGTATTTTTAATAAAACCAATCAATAAAAGAATTGTTTTTACTGAAAAAAAAATTATGAATAGTATGAGTGATAAATTTGAAGAAACTAGATTTGAAAAAACAGCCAAAGAAAGTTTCGCTTCTTTAATATCAAGTAAACTTATTTCTGAATTAATTGTTGATAAATGATTTTAAAATCTTTCGAAATTAATAAAATTGATCAAAACACTACACATCTAATACTATTTTATGGAAAAAATGAAGGTTTAAAAAATGAAGCTCTTGATGTTTTAATTAAAGATAAAATAAATTTCTTAAATTACGAAGAAAAAGATATTTTAAATAATGAAGATAATTTTATCGAAAATATTTTATCTAGATCTCTTTTTGATCCACATAAATTTGTTATTATTAAGAGAGCTACTGATAAAATCTTAAAAATAATTGAAATTTTACATTTAAAAAACCTTGAAGATACAACAATCATTTTAAATTCAGAAAACTTAGAAAAAAAATCAAAGCTAAGATCTTTTTTTGAAAAGGATAAGGCATTAGTCTGTGTACCTTTTTACCCAGATAACGATCAAATATTATCTAAATTAGCATATAATTTTTTAAGAGACAAAGGAATTTCAATTTCATCTTCAAATATAAATTTAATTGTAAACAAGTGCAGTGGGGACAGAGAAAAACTTGTTAATGAACTTCAAAAAATTGAAAATTTTAGTAAGAATGGAAAAAAAATTAACAGTGAAAATATATCAAAACTTATTAATTTAAGTGAGAATCACAGTATATCTGAGTTAATTGATAATTGTCTAGCTAAGAACAATAAGAAAATAATAAATATCTTAAATGAAAATAATTTTAGTAATGATGACTGTATTATGATTGCTAGATCTTTTTTAATTAAGGCAAAAAAATTACTGTCATTATCAACAACGTTTGAGAACAATAAAAATATAGATTTAACCATTTCATCAGCAAAACCACCAATTTTCTGGAAAGAAAAAGAAATAACCAAACAACAAATTTATAAGTGGAAGTCAAAAAATATTAAAAAACTAATTTACGAACTAAGCGAAACAGAATTACAAATTAAAAAAAATATTAATAATTCCATTAATTTAATTACAGATTTTATTTTAAGTAAGTCTTCTTCTGAAACTAATAGTTAGATTTAATTATATCTAATATTTTATTTAATTGATCTAAATCTTTGTACTCAAAAGTAATTTTTCCTTTATTATTTTTTTTATTTTGAATTATAACATTTAAGCCAACTTTTTCTGTTACAGATAATTCAAGATCTTTAATGTTTGCATCTTTTGTTTTATCTGGTCTTTGTCTTTTATTTTTAAAAATTTTAACAAAATTTTCTGATTGTCTTACTGATAATTTTTTTTCAATAATCTTATTTGCAACAAAAGAGGCATTTTCTAAACCAACTAAAATTTTTGCATGACCAGCAGTTAATTTTTGTAACTCTATTAATTTTATTACCTCAAGTGGTAATGTCAAAATTCTTAAGGAATTGGTTATGTGACTTCTGCTTTTACCTATAAATTTTGATACCTTCTCTTGATCATAAGAAAATTCATCTATTAACCTCTTATAGCCCTGAGCCTCTTCTAATGCGTTTAAATCATGTCTTTGAACGTTTTCAACAATTGCAAATTCAAGAGACTTAAGATCATCAGCCTCAGTTATAACTACTGGAACTTCATGAAGATTGGCTCTTTGAGCAGCTAACCACCTCCTCTCACCTGCTATTATTTCAAATTTAGAATTATCATCATTTGATTTCCTAACAATGATTGGTTGTAGGATGCCTCTTTCTTTAATTGATTGAGTTAAATCATTTAAATTATCTTCATCAAAAATTTTTCGAGGTTGATATTTATTTGGGACAATATCTGAAATTGATATTTTATTTTTTTGAATATCCACTTTTGTTTCCCCTATCAGAGAAGAGAGTCCTCTTCCAAGTCCTTTTTTAATTTTATTTGAATCCATTAAGCTGCACTCCCCATGTTTGTTTCTTGAGTTATAAATTCATCTGTAAAACTGAAATATGATTTGCTACCAGGACATGATTTGTCATAAATTAAAACTGGCATGCCATGCGAGGGAGCTTCGGACAATCTTACGTTCCTAGGAATCACCGTTGAATAAACTTTTTCATTAAAATAATCTCTAGCTTCCTTTTCAACTTGAGAGGATAGTTTATTTCTTTTGTCATACATCGTTAAAAGAATTCCTCTAATCTTTAATTCAGGGTTCAAACTTACTTTTATTCTCTCAATAGTTTTCATAAGCTGAGTTAAACCCTCTAGAGCAAAGAATTCTGTCTGAAGTGGAACAACAAGAGAGTTAGATGACACCAATGCCATGACTGTTAAAAGACTTAAGGATGGTGGGCAGTCAATTAATATATAATCATAAGATCCTCTAGAATCATTTAAATAAGCGGTTAATTTAAGCTTTAAAATAAAAGCTCTGTTGCTATCATCAGCTGTTTCGACTTCTAGTCCTGATAAATCAACATTTGAAGTTATTAGATCTAAATTTTTAAACTCTGTTTTTTTGATTACCTCTGAAATTTCTTTTGTACCATTTAATACTCCATAAATTGTCTCTTCAGAATTTTCCATATTAGATAAACCAAGACCTGTTGTTGCATTTCCTTGAGGATCCAAGTCAATAACAAGAATTTTTTTATTTTGTTGAGACAAACCTGCCGCAAGATTAATTACAGTTGTGGTTTTACCAACCCCACCCTTTTGATTTATTATAGATATAATTTGCATTTAATTTTTTTTTAAAATTTTTATTGTTTAATTATTTTTTTTTCATTTTTTTTATATTTAACAAAAATGAAT
>JGI20155J14468_10003682_pt1 | contig 10566 bp, 11 predicted proteins | sample COG_05_FD_14468 | JGI IMG/M metagenome (IMG submission 14468)
TTCAACCAATCAGTTGTAGATTCTCAAGGTCGTGTTATTAATACATGGGCTGATATCATCAACCGTGCGGATTTAGGTATGGAAGTAATGCACGAACGTAACGCGCACAACTTCCCATTAGATTTAGCATCTGGTGAAGTATTACCTGTAGCTTTAACAGCTCCAGCAATCAACGGTTAATTCCATAAATTATTTTAAACCTTAATTTTTTTAAGGTTTAAAATAATTAATTTTATTTAGTTTCATTTATTAAGTTTTTAAATTCAATTTCAAAGTCATATTTTGCTCGTGTAGTGTTACCACCTATATAAAGATTATTTTTAGTTTTTAATAACCAAATTTGAGAATAAGTTTGATAACTTATTAATGTACTTATCATTAAAAAAGCAAACCCTGTATAAATAGTTGAAATACCGGGATCTGTTTTAATCTGTAAACCTGTTGAACTTAAAATATCAACTAATGTAATTTTTGAGTTTAAATCAATTGTTTCATTTACCTCTAAATTTGTAATAAATTCACCTTTATTATCATATAAAGAAATATAACCCTGTAAATTATTAATTAAAACCGTTATTCCATCTGTAAAATCCTCTGATAATGGAATCCATGAAATCCAAATTTTTTCTTTATTCATCAATGGTGAAATTAAGGGATATTGAATCACTTTTTCATTGTTAATCCTTAATCGTAAACCAATTAAATCCCAATCCGTTTGGTAGTAAGTAACACCTTTATATTTTGCTGGATGATTAACAGATATTGTTTGATTATTTAATTCGGTTCCTGAATTATTTAAAAATGATAAATTAGAATAAAATTGATCAATACCCGTTTGTTTATTATAAGTAATCCAAAAATCATTTATTCGTGTATTAATTTTTGGAATCTCTGTAAATACTCCTTTATTAATAATATTTTGAATTGTAAATGTTTCACTTTTTGGAATAATTTCTTGACCATTAAATCCCCCAATTGCACCTAATACTGCACCTAATAGAATTAAAATCATACTAATATGTACAATTATAGGGGCAATACGGCCTATTAAACCTTTATAACAGTATAAAATGTTTTTTTGTTGAAAAATCGAATAATTATTTGTTGTTAATAAAAATTGAATTTTAGTAAATAACTTTGGGTTTAATTCGGTTTTAATTTTAAGTTTTTGAAATGGAGTTTTTGTACGGAAAAATTGACATCGTCTTGCAATTTTTAAAGCAGGTAATTGTTGTAAAAACGTACAACTTAATAAACTAATTGAAAAGATAATTAATAAGGTAATAAACCACCATGTTTTATAAACATGATCTAAACCATAATTAATAATAAATTTCCAATTAATAAATCCAAAAATACTATTCGTTAATGGATAATCAAGTTGGTATTGCTCAATACTTTGATCTTGTTGAATAACTGTCCCTATAATACTAAATATTGCAATTAATAATAGTAAAAAAATTGCAAACCGTAAATCAGCTAAATATTTTAAAAAAATTCGTTTCATCTTTTTTTTTTTACTTTGATGCAAGTCGAATTCGACCAGATAAAGCCCATTGTTGTAATTCTTTAATTTTTAATTCATCTAATTGGGCTAAAGGAATAATTTCTTTTAAACTAATAATAATATCTTCCGTTGTAAATTCGCGTTCTTCATAAAATGCTAAATACATAGCATCAATAATACATTGTTTAATTTCTGCCCCTGAAAATAATTTTGTTAAATGGGCTAATTCATCAAAATCAAATTCCTGCCAACTTTTTGGTCGAAAAGTTTTTAAATGAATTTTAAAAATTTCTTTACGTTCTTCATAAATAGGTAAATCTAAAAAGAAAATTTCATCAAATCGTCCTTTTCTAAGAATTTCTAATGGTAGATTTTTAACATTATTAGCAGTTGCCACTACAAAAACTGAACTAGTTTTTTCTGATAACCAACTAATAAAACTTCCAAGTACACGACTACTTGTTCCACTATCACCTTTACTTTCCATGTTCGAAAACGCTTTATCAATTTCATCAATCCATAAAATACAGGGAGATAATGCCTCTGCAATTTCAATTGTTTGACGTAAACGGGCTTCTGACTCTCCGACAATTCCACCAAATAATTTACCGATATCTAATTTTAATAAAGGCAATTGCCAATGACTCGCAATTACTTTTGCTGTTAATGATTTTCCTGTTCCTTGAATTCCAACCAATAATAAACCTCGGGGAACCGGTAATCCGTAATTTTCTGCTTTTTGACCAAAAGCCGTTGAACGTTTATTTAACCACAATTTTAAACTTTCAATTCCCCCAATTTTTTCTAAATTTTCCTTACTATTCCAATATTCTAAAATTCCAGTTTGACTAATAATTTGTCGTTTTTCATTTAAAATTAAATTAATACTTTCTTCATTAATATTTTTATAAGTGGCAATAATTTTAGATAAAACTCGTCTTATTCGTTCAAGCGAAAGTCCTTGGCAAGCCCGCGTTAAATTTTCAATTAATAAATTATCTTGTTTTAAATTTAATGAATTGAATAGACGAATTAACTCTTGTTCAATTTCTTCAGCAGTTGGTAATTCAAAACGTATAACAGTAATAAAATCACGAAGTTCAACAGGTATATTTACTTCAGAACTTAAAATAATAAGAGTTTTAGGTTGTAATTTTAAAATTCGGATTAAATTTTTCAATTTTCTAGCAATTGAAACATCAGTTAAAAATTTATTGAAATCTTTTAATATGAATAAGGCAGGTGTTTCGGATGATAATTTTTCAATAAATTCTAATGCTTGTAAAGGATTTCGTTGGGCAAAATTTTTATTGTTAGGATTATTCGTATAACCATCAACAAAATCCCAAGTATAAATACTCCGGTTCAATGTTGATTTTATATCTTTTCTAATAATATATTCAACCCGATCTTCTTCAATACTACTGATATAAATAATTGGGTAACGAGCTTTAAGTAACAATGAAAGCTCTTCATTAAATTTCATAATAATTTTTGCAATAAGTTTACAGTTTAAATAAAAAATATTTATTTATTAGAGTAACTAAGTATTATTACTCTAATAAATAGAAAATATTAACTTTGAATTGTTAATTTATGGCGTCCTTTTTTTCTACGGTTTTTAAGTGTTTTACGACCTTGAGCTGTTGCCATACGAGCTCGAAAACCTGAAAGTTTAATAATCGAGACACGACTTTTATTTGATAATGTTCGTTTTGTCATAGATTTAACCTAAATATATATATTTAATAATACCAGAATTTCAAAAAAAATTAAACTTAAATTGGTTTTATATTTAAAAGTTCATAAATAACTAATTGTCGAATTAGTTTAATTAAATATAAAAAAAGTCCATAAGCTTCATCTTTATATTCGAATAATGGATTTCTTTGTCCATAACCTCGCCAACCAACAGCATCTCGAATTAATGACATATTTTGAAGATGTTCTTTCCACATTATATCAATATATTTTAACATGGTAGCTCTTTCAATTTCTCTCATTAAACCAATTTCAACCGTTTCAATTTCAGCTTCTTTTAATTCATATGTTAACCAAAATTGTTGTTGTAAATAATTTTTTAATTCTAATTTTGTATAATCTGAATTATATTTCACAAAATCTTTTAAATTTAGTGTAGTTCCAAATAAATCTTGTAGAGTTGTATTTAAATCAGTCAAATTAAGCTCATTACTTTCTTCTACAATATCTTGAATAACTTGATCGCCTAAAGCTAAAATTTTATTTCGAACTGAATTACTTTCTAAAACATCACGACGTTCATAAAAAATAACTTGTCTTTGTTTATTTAAAACTTCATCGTAATCAAATAAATATTTTCTCGAATCATAATTACGGTTTTCAACAGTTGTTTGGGCACTATCTAAACTTTTTGTTAAAAGGGGAGATTCTAAAGGAACATCATCTAATAACTCATTATTCATATAATTTTTGATATTTGTACTCCCAAAAACCCGTAATAAACTATCATCTAAACTCAAAAAGAATCTTGATAAACCTGGGTCACCCTGTCGCCCACATCGCCCTCGTAATTGATCATCAATTCTTCGCGATTCATGTCGCTCAGTTCCAATAATATATAATCCGCCTAAATTTTTAATTAATTCATTATCGTTTTTTTGTTCTTCTTTTAAATAATCATATAAAATCTCAAAAAGTTGTTTTAAAGTTGTTTTAAATATATTTTCGTTTATGTCTAAATTTTCAATTTCATTCAATGATTTTAGTAATTCAACAGGAGTTATCGTTAAAAATTGTCTTTGATTTAATAATGAATGTAAAATTTCATTTATTTTTAAACCTATTGTTTTTTCGTTAGTTAATATTTTCGATAATTTTGAATTATTTATTATGATTTTTTTCTTTGTTTTTAAACTTAATAAATATTCATATATTTCTTTTTGAACCTCAAATTTTACATTTCCACCTAAGACAATATCAGTACCTCGGCCAGCCATATTTGTAGCAATTGTAATACTGTCTTTTTTACCAGCTTGAGCAATAATTTCTGATTCTTTTTTTACATTTTCGGGTTTCGCATTTAAAATTTGATGCGATAAATTATAATCACTTAATAATTGAGATAAAATTTCAGATTTTTCAACACTAGTGGTACCCACTAAAATTGGTTGGCCTGTTAAATTAATATCTTTACATTCTTTTGCAATAGCTTTCCATTTTGATAATTCATCCCTATAAATAAAATCAGATAAATCTTTACGTTGACTTGTTTTCGCTGTAGGAATACTAACCACCGGTAAATTATAAATTTTTTCAAATTCAGCTTCAGCTGTTTTACCTGTACCTGTCATTCCAGATAATTTCGGGTATAATAAAAAAAAGTTTTGATACGTAATTGAAGCTAAAGTTTGATTTCCCCCTCGAATTGGAACACTTTCTTTTGCTTCAACAGCTTGGTGTAATCCATCACTCCATCGACGGTCAGGCATGATACGGCCTGTAAATTCATCAACAATAACAATTTCATTCTTTTTAACAATATAGTGAACATTATTAAAAAATAACGTAGTAGCTCGTAAAGCATTTATAATAAATGGAACCCAAGGATCCGTTTTATTATAAAGATCTTTAATATTTAAAAAAGTTTCAGCTTGAAGAATACCTTCTTCCGTTAAAACGATATTTTTTCCTTTTTCATCAATCTCAAAATGTTTGTTAATTTCTAAATATTTTACAACTTCAGCAGCAACTATATATTTATCAATTGAACTTTCTGTAGCACCGGAAATAATTAAAGGAGTTCGTGCTTCATCAATTAAAATAGAATCAACTTCATCAATAATACAAAAATTGAAAGGACGCTGTACTACCTCTTTAATATTAAAAGCCATATTATCTCGGAGATAATCAAAACCTAATTCACTATTGGTTATATACGTAATATCAGCATTATAATTATTTTGGCGTTGTTTTGAATTCATATTTTCTTGAACTAAACCAACATTTAAACCTAAAAACCGATGCAATTGTCCCATCCAAGTTTGATCACGTTTAGCTAAATAATCATTTACAGTTACAATATGAACACCTTTATCTGTTAAGGCATTTAAATAAGCAGGTAATGTTGAAACTAAAGTTTTTCCTTCTCCCGTTCGCATTTCGGCAATTTTTCCTTCGTTTAATACTAACCCACCTAATAATTGAACATCAAAATGGCGCAACCCAAGTGTACGTTTTCCAGCTTCTCGAGCACATGCAAAAGCTTCGGCAGTTATACCTGGTAGGTTTTGATTCAATTGATAATTTTGTTTTAATTTGCTTGTTTTTTCACGTAATTCAATATCTGATAGTAGCTGTAAATTAGTTTCAAAATTATTAATTTCATTCACTAAAGTACTATATTTATTAATTACTCGATTATTATTTAATAAATTTTGAATCATTATATTTGATTAAGAAAATTGTAATGTAAAATGGATTATCCTGTTTTACTTCTTTATTAATTATTAAATAAAGAATAGAATAAATATTAATTTTATTATAGCATTATTCGATAATTTATAAAATTATTGAATAATATAAACTGGATTTTACATTATAAATCAGTTTATTCTATAATTAAAATAAGTTAAAATTCAATAATCTTTAAAATGAGCAAATTAGTTATCTTTTTATTCCTAATATCAGTAATGCGATTTTTTATTGTAATTATTACAAAAAAATCAGATACCATTTTTACTGCAATTTCAAGTTCAACTATTAGTTTTTTAGCAACTTGTGGGTATCTTTTACCTATACACGAAAATTTAGAATATTATGATCAAGCATTAGATGATATTCCAATTATTCGTTGGTTATTACCACCTTATATCGATTACCAACCGGGCGACCCGCGAATTAAAATTACAACTGATTCGGATATTTTTACTGATTTATTAAGTAATTTATCGCAATATGGATCATTTTTTATTTTTTTTGCAATATATTTTGTAATTATTCGTTACGGAAAAAAATATAATATTTCTTATTTTATCCGTTACAATGTAATGCATTCGATATTAATTATGCTATTGCAAGTTCCAATTACTTACTTTTATGTTGAATTAGTTCAATTTTTAACATTGAATCCATTTATTAAATCATTTACACAAAATTTAGCATCTAGTCTCATTATTGTTAATTTTTTCCTAATTTTTTATGCAATGTATTATTCTATTACAAATAGGTATGTCAATTTACCAATTATTACGGATGCATGCGAATTACATGTAGGAAAAAAAGAATAATGATTTATGTAAAATAATTTCTATTAAATTATAGGAGAACTAGGGCTTGCATAATCTTTTTGATTCATTAAACCTGACAAGTAGGCTAAACGACCAGCATCAACAGCTAATCCCATTGCTTTAGCCATTTGTCGGGGATTTTTTGCTTGAGCAACCGCGGTATTAAGTAAAACACCGTCGGCCCCTAATTCCATAGCAGCCGATGCTTCACTTGGTTTTCCAATTCCAGCATCAACAATAACTGGAATATTTGAATTTTCAATAATAATTTTAATATTTGCTAAATTATTTAATCCTTGCCCAGAACCGATTGGAGACCCTAAGGGCATAACTGTGGCACACCCAATATCTTCTAAATGAAGAGCTAACATAGGATCCGCATTAATATAGGGTAAAACAGTAAACCCTTTATTTACTAAAAATTCTGCTGCTTTTAATGTTCCAATAGGATCCGGTAATAGATATTTAGGGTCAGAAATAACTTCTAATTTTACAAAAAAATTATCTTCCTGACCAAGTTGGCATGCTAATTCTCTTCCTAAAAATGCCATACGAATAGCTTCCTCTGCTGTTTGGGAACCTGCTGTATTAGGTAATAACCATAAATTTTCCCAATTTAATTGTTTTAAAAAACTTGTATTATCATTGTTTAAATTGACGGGTAGTCTTCTAATAGCAACAGTAATAATTTCACAATTACTCTCTTCAATACTTGTTATAGTATCTTCAACACTACGGTATTTACCTGTTCCTAACATTAATCGCGAATTAAAAAATTTTGAGCCGATTTTTAATTTATCCATTTTTTTTTTTTAAACACTCCCCAGGTAGGACTTGAACCTACGACCAATCGGTTAACAGCCGATTGCTCTACCACTGAGCTACTGAGGATAACTAAATAAAATAATAACAGTTTTTTACTATATATTCAAGAAATATAAATATAAGAATTTTTTATACTCTTATATTTATATTATGCAGTAATGGAATTTGTTTCATTCTTTAAAATTAATGAACGTAACACATTTTCATCCATTCTTAAAATTTTATTAAAATTTTCTAATCCATTTGGTAACATTGAAAATGTAATTTCAATAAAATTACCTTTACTTTGATTGTTAATTAGATATGCTAAATTTCTTTTTCCTCTTGAAATAACAGAAATATCAGAACCACCTAAAGTTTGTAATTCTTTAGCATATTTAAATGCCCAAGTTTTTAATTCACTGTCATTAAATTCTTCATTAAGAAGAATCATCATTTCATACTTTACTTTTTGTAACATCAAGTTTATTTAAGTTTATTTTTTGATAAAAGCTTACCCATATATTAATCCTATAGATAGGTGTCTGTCAATTTTTAAAAAATAAACTCTACTAAAATTCAGTGTTATATTCGTTCCAACCTAACTCTTTTAACCCAGTATATTGACTTAATAGTTTCGTAATTCATTCCAAAATATGTGTAGTATTTGTAAAACCATGAATTTGGGCAAATGTAAATTCAACTGACCATTTTGTTTGGATTTTACGTGCTTCTAAAGGGGCTAATAACTAAATCCAGTTGTAGATTGCTAATACGGTCAATTTGGTTATAATTATCTGATTTTCCCAACAACATATTTACCATAACCTTGATAAATTTCGTCTTCTGGCCAAACATTTTCATGATGGTAATCTTTACTTTATAGTATATCAATAATAGTTGAGATTAAAAATTCCGCTAGTCTATCATCTTTTAGGTCACATAATACTTTCTTACCCCGTCGACATAATGCAATGAAAATAGTACAGTTCGTTGTTGATTTATTAATGACAACTTTTCTATAAACAGCAAGTTTTATAGTAGCCCTTAATCTTTAAATAATTATTTTAGTTTTTAGTTTTAAAGAGAAATTATATTTCTATAATAAACTAGAACAAAATTTAAGTTTTATTAATAATAAAATTAAATTTCTATTTATACTAATATGCATGTTTAGTAAAATTCATTTTTTAATCAATAAAGTTGATTAAATCAAGTTTTTATTATTAAAATAATATTATTATTAAACAATTTTCTGAAAATATTTTTAATTGGAGAAATTAAATGGAATGGAATGATATTCAGAATTTTTTATCTAACGTAGTTTTTGGTGTTTTATTAATTACTATGATTTTTTATTGGATGAGTTTAATTTTGTTTAAAAACCCTCTTTTATCTAAAATTGGTAAAATTGGTTCAATAATTTCAAATGTTTTATTATTTGTAATTTTAGGTTCAAGATGGGTTGTCGCAGGTTATTTTCCTTTAAGTAACTTATATGAATCATTACTTTTTTTAACTTGGACATTATTATCAACCTATTTATTTATCGAATATAAAACAAAAAGTAAATTAATTGGAGCTACTTTAATACCAGTAGCATTACTAATTAATGGATTTGCTAATTTAACATTACCTCCGGATATGCAAAAAGCAAGTCCTTTAGTACCTGCTTTACAATCAAATTGGCTTATGATGCATGTTAGTATGATGATGTTAAGTTATGCTACATTAATCATTGGATCTTTATTATCAATCTTATTTTTAATAATTGCAAAAGGAAAAGAAGTTACTTACGAGAATTTAGAACTAAATTCTTTGGAATCAAATCAAGATACGAATATAACTAGTAATACTTCATTAGCATATACGGGTGCAACAATTGTTTCCTCTAATACTCCAAGTGGAAAATTACGGCTCTTATATAGTATCGATAATTGGAGTTACCGTGTTATTGGTTTAGGCTTTCCTTTTTTAACAATTGGTATTATTGCTGGTGGTGTTTGGGCTAATGAAGCTTGGGGTTCATATTGGAGTTGGGATCCAAAAGAAACCTGGGCTTTAATTACTTGGTTAGTTTTTGCTGCATATTTACATGCACGTATTACAAAAAATTGGCAAGGTAAAAAAACAGCAATTTTAGGTTCATTAGGGTTTTTTGTAATTTGGGTTTGTTATTTAGGTGTAAATTTCTTAGGTAAAGGATTACACAGTTATGGATTTTTATCGTAAAAAAAAGAATCTAAAATAATGATTTCATTATTTTAGATTCTTTTTTTTTAATATGCTAAGCCTAAACTTCTTGTAGTTTCTGCACCTAGATAGACACGTACACTTAAGAAATCTGTAGGACATGCTGTTTCACATCGTTTACACCCAACACAATCTTCAACACGTGGTGATGATGCAATCTGACCGGATTTACATCCATCCCATGGAACCATTTCTAATACATCTGTAGGACATGCACGTACACATTGTGTACAGCCAATACATGTATCATAAATTTTAACAGTATGAGACATAATTTTACCTTATTACTAATAAATCACGTTCTACAATTTAAGATTTTTAAAGAGAATTAAACCTTTACATTTTAAATTATATTATATATTTTAAATTTAATTAAGAAATCTTTTAATTAAATATTCATGACTATAAATACAAATAATGAATTGTTACAAAGAGGTGAAGAACTATTAAAAAATAGTGATAATAAATACATTACTATTATTAAATTAGCTAAGCATGCTAAATTAAATATTTTACAAGATATTTATACTTTAAAAAAACAATCAAATACTAAACCGTTAGTACATTCAATTTATAATTTTGATAAAACAGATAATTAATTTTTAGTTTAGGTAAATATTTACCTAAACTTTTTTTTTGCTTTTTAACCTTGGCATTGAGCTATCTTCCCAGGAGGTGTCCCCCCAAGTATTGTCGCCGCTATAATGTTTCACAACTGAGTTCGAAATGGATCAG
>JGI20155J14468_10003685_pt1 | contig 10563 bp, 11 predicted proteins | sample COG_05_FD_14468 | JGI IMG/M metagenome (IMG submission 14468)
TCTTTTAAATAAGAATAAAAATGATCACCAGTGTTGAACCCTTGATTTGTTGCAAATCTCATATCATTGTTATCAAGCGTATAAGGAATAATTAATTGTTTTTTATTATTTCTTGTCTCCCAATAAGGCAGATCATCACTATACGAGTCGCTATCATATAAGAAACCTCCATCTTCAAAAACTAAATCTCTGGTATTTGGACTACATCTTCCTGTGTACCAACCTAGAGGTCGTTCACCAAATATTTTTTGATGGTTTTTAATTGCCATTTTCATATGTTTTTTTTCTTCAGATTTTTTAATATTTTGATAATCAATCCACCTCCATCCATGAGAAGCTACCTCGTAATTTGAACTCATTAGTGCTTTGCATATTTGAGGATTTTTTGCTAAAGCCATTCCAACCCCAAAAATTGTAATTGGAATTTTTTTTTCTTTAAATATTTTGTGCAATCTCCAAAATCCTCTGCGAGAACCATATTCATACAGAGATTCCATGTTAATATGTCTCCCTTTAACTGGTTGTGCACCTATAATTTCAGATAAAAAAACTTCTGAATTTTTATCACCATTTAATACACAATTTTCAGCACCTTCTTCGTAATTTAAAACTATCTGTACTGCTATCCTTGCATTGTTGGGCCATCTAATTTTTTTATCTTTTGAGCCATACCCAACCATATCTCGAGGATCTTTTTTAGACATATTAAAATTATAATTTACTTTGTATTGGTTAACAATTTATTAATTTAAAACAGACTCTGCTTTAATACCATCTAGCAAGTTTAGACATTTTTTAAGCTCATCTAAGACAATGAACTCATCAATTTTATGAGCTTGATCAATTGAACCAGGTCCACAGACTACAGTACTAATACCAATTTCTTGAAACAAACCAGCTTCAGTTCCAAATGAAACAACTTGTCTTGAATTATCACCTGTTAAACTTGAAATTAATTCACAAGCATCAGATTTATCCTCTCTATCAAAGCCAACTATTTCGCCAATAATATCTTTTTCAATAGAGGCATTAGGAAAAATTTTTTTCATTTCTGGTAATAACACTTCATTTGCATATTTATCAATTTCTTGATTTAAAAAAACACCATCTTCTTTAACAACTGGTCTTGTTTCCCAATTTACATGACATTTATCTGCTATCACATTATGAGCAATACCTCCAAATACACCACCAATTGAAAGAGTAGAGTGAGGTGGGTCAAAAATAGAATCTTTTGGCGCTCTACTTTTAAGTTTTTCTCTAAGCTCAATTAATTTATTCACATATCTTGATGCATACTCAACAGCACTGACACCTTTATGAGGAGCTGAGCTATGACCCGCTAAACCTTTAAAATAAGTTGTATATTCATAGCATCCCTTATGAGCATCAATAATTTTCATATTAGTTGGTTCACCAATAATACAAATTCCATCTTTAATATCTCTTTTTTTTAACTCCTCAATTAATATCGGAGCTCCTTGGCACGCTGTTTCCTCATCAAAAGTAAATGAGAAATGAATGTCTCGATCTAAATTTGATTTAGAATAAATAGGCGCATAAGCTAAAGCACACGCAATAAAACCTTTCATATCACACGAACCTCTTCCATATAATTTATCACCCTTGATAGTCGCGGTAAAAGGATCTGAGCTCCAACCTTTTGAAACTGGAACAACATCGGTGTGGCCTGATAAAATTATCGGTTTCTTTTTATTTGAGATTTTTGCTTTTAATGTAGCAAATAGATTTACTCTTTTCTTTTCATCATCATAAGTTCTAAATGATGTTGCACCTAATTTTTTTAAAATATCATCACAATAATCAATTAATGAGCTATTATCTTGCCCAGAAATAGTTTTAAAAGCTATTAAGTCTGTTAAAATTTGAACTGAATTATCAAATAATAACTCTGAATTATTTTCTGTACTCATATTTATCAGCTATTATATATTAAATATATGAAAGAACAAATTACCTTTGATACATTTGATAAAGTGGATATTAGAGTGGGCACTGTAATCTCTGTAAAGAAAAATGAAAAAGCTAGAAAACCATCTTTAGTGGTTGAAGTTGATTTTGGGGAAGAAATAGGAATAAAACAATCATCAGCTCAAATTACTCATTACTATAATGAAGAAAATCTTAAGGGAAAACAAGTTATAGGAGTATGTAATTTTCCAGAAAAAAATATAGCAGGTGTAGTATCTCAAGTTCTAATCTTAGGATCAATAGATAAAGAAGGAAAAGTAATACTAGTTCATCCTTCTCAGAAATCTGAAAATGGTCTTCCAATAGCTTAATCAATGCATCCAGAAATATTTTCAATATCTCTATTTTGGTTTGTTGCAGCTTATACACCTGGACCAAATAATGTAGTTGCATCTTACTCTGGTTTTAATTTTGGAATTAAAAAAACAATTCCACATATTTTAGGAACAACTTTGGGATTCACATCTTTAGTTCTTTTATTAACAATTGGACTGATTAACGTATTTAAATTATTTCCAATCATTCAAATTGTAATCAGATACCTTGGAACTGTTTTTTTAATTTATTTAGCTTATAAAATTGCATCCTCAACTGCTTCTGATGATATTAAAAAAGAAAACCCCGTAAAGTTCATTGAAACATTTCTTTTTCAATACTTAAACCCTAAGGGTGTGATGGTAGCTATAATTGTAGTTTCAACTTATGTTGAGCTTGGAGAAAATTATTTGAATCATGCAACGCAAGTAGTAGCTCTAGCTCTCTTATTCTCTTCAACAAGTATTACATTATGGACATTTATTGGTAAATTTTTGAGGAAATTCGCGACAAATGATAAATTTATTAAATACTTTAATTATGCTATGTCGGGACTTCTTTTATTAAGCATAATAACTTTTTATATATAAAAAAATGAAGCCAGGTTCTAAAAATTCGTTTAATTCACTTTCAGATATTAAAATACAAAATACAAATTATAAATATTATTCTCTAAATAAAGCTGAACAAAATGGATTGGAAGGTATTTCCAAGCTACCAAAATCTTTAAAAGTACTGTTAGAAAATCTTTTAAGATATGAAGATGATTTGTCAGTTAATAAAAATCAGATTAATTCAATTAAAGAGTGGCTAAAGTCAAAAAAATCAAACACTGAAATTGCATACCGACCAGCTAGAGTTTTACTTCAAGATTATACAGGTATTCCGGCGGTAGCAGATTTAGCTGCCATGAGAGAGGCTGTTAAAGACAAAAATAAAGATCCAAATACAATTAATCCATTATCAGCTGTAGATCTTGTAATTGATCATTCTGTTCAAGTGGATCAATCAGCAAAATCAGATTCTTTTGAAAAAAACGTTGATATAGAATTTGAAAGAAATGGTGAAAGATACTCATTTTTAAAATGGGGACAACAAGCATTTAATAACTTTAGAATAGTTCCGCCAGGTACTGGAATTTGTCATCAAGTAAACTTAGAGTATTTATCAAAAGTAGTTTGGTCAGAAGAATTTGAAGGAAACAAATACATTTTCCCAGACACTCTTGTTGGAACTGATAGTCATACTACTATGGTTAATGGACTGTCTGTTTTAGGATGGGGTGTTGGTGGAATTGAAGCTGAAGCAGGGATGTTAGGTCAACCAATTTCAATGTTAATTCCTGAAGTAATAGGTTTTGAAGTTAAAAATAAAATGCCTGAAGGAACAACAGCAACAGATTTAGTTTTAACTGTAGTAAAAATGTTGAGAGATAAAGGTGTTGTTGGAAAATTTGTAGAATTTTATGGGGATGGTTTAAAGAATTTAACTCTTGCGGATAGAGCAACTATAGCGAACATGGCTCCTGAGTATGGTGCAACATGTGGTTTTTTTCCAATTGATGATGAAACATTAAAATATCTAAAATTTTCAGGAAGAGACCAACATACAGTAGATGTTGTAGAGCAATATGCAAAAGAACAAGGTTTATGGGCAAGTGATGAAATAGAATTTACAGACACCATTTCACTAGATATGTCTACAGTGGTTCCAACAATCTCTGGACCAAAAAGACCACAAGATAAAGTTTTATTAACAGATGCAACAACTTCTTTTAAAAAAGTTCTAGAAGATGCAACAGGTAAAAAAGATCACTCTGTTTCAAAAGTTTCAAATACTGAATATGAAATTAAAGATGGTTCAATTTTAATTGCAGCAATCACTTCTTGCACAAACACTTCAAATCCTAACGTTTTAATTGGGGCTGGATTATTAGCTAAAAAAGCTGTTGAACTTGGATTAGAGGTAAAACCTTGGGTAAAAACTTCATTAGCGCCAGGTTCTCAGGTAGTAACTGATTACTTAGCAAAAGCAGGATTAAATACTTATTTAGACAAGTTAGGTTTTAATCTAGTGGGGTATGGATGTACTACATGTATTGGTAATTCTGGTCCATTACCTGAAAATATAGTTGATGCTATCCAAAAAGAAAATATTTATGCTGTATCTGTTTTATCTGGAAATAGAAATTTCGAAGGTAGAATTTCACCTCACATTAAAGCAAATTATTTAGCATCACCCCCATTAGTTGTAGCTTATGCACTTGCTGGCCATATGGAAGTTGATTTATACAAAGATGCCCTTGGTAAAGATAAAGATGGAAATGATATTTATTTAAAAGATATTTGGCCATCAAACAAAGAAATTGAAGATACTTTAAAACAATCTTTAAACGCTGAGATGTTTATTGAGAGATATTCAAATGTTTCAGAGGGGCCTAGCCAATGGCAAAAAATTAAAACAGAAGAAAGTAGTATTTACAGTTGGGATGAGGGGTCAACATATGTAAAAAAACCTCCTTTCTTTGACAACTTACCAGATCAACCAGAAGGATTTAAAGAAATTAAAGAGGCGAGACCTTTATTAATTTTAGGAGATATGGTTACAACTGACCACATATCACCTGCAGGAAATATTCAAAAAGAAAGTCCAACAGGAGAATATTTCATGGAGCATCAAATTCTTCCAAAAGATTACAACTCTTATGGTTCAAGAAGGGGAAATCATGAAGTAATGATGAGAGGAACATTCGCAAATATTAGAATTAGAAATGAAATGGCTCCTGGAACTGAAGGGGGTTTTACAAAAATTTATCCTGAAGAAAAAGTAATGCCTATTTATGATGCTGTGGTTGAGTATAAAAAGAGAGGAACTGATTTAGTTGTAATTGGAGGCAAAGAATATGGTACAGGCTCTTCAAGAGACTGGGCTGCAAAAGGAACAAAATTATTAGGAGTTAAAGCAGTCATTGCTGAAAGTTTCGAACGAATACATAGATCCAATTTAATAGGTATGGGAATTTTACCTTTACAATTTACAAATGATGTAAATAGAAAAAACTTAAATTTAATTGGTTCTGAATTAATAAGTGTTCTTGATGTTGAAAAAGGAATTAATCCATCCGATGAAGTAACTTTAGAGATAAAATATGCTATCAGGNGACATCAAAAAAGTTAAAACTTTATGCAGAATTGATACTAAAAATGAANTAGAATATTATAAAAATGGAGGNATACTCCAATATGTTTTAAGGAATATGATTTAATTATGGAAGAAGATATTTCAATTATTAATAGCAATACAAGAAATGAAAAAGTAAGAAACTTTTTTATCAATAATAAGAACAAAATTATTTCAACAATTATTGTTTTAATTGTTGTTTTAATAAGCGCTTATAGTTTTGATAATTATAAAACTAATAAGAAAAAAGGGATNTCTAATAAATTCAATTTAACAACATTAGCTTATTCTGAAAATANAAAAGGATCGACAGTTCAAAAATTAGTNGAAATTATTAANGANCAAGANCCAACTTATTCTCCTTTATCGCTATACTTTATTATTGATAATAAATTGGTTTCCAATCAANCGAGATAAACAGTTATTTTGATATTTTAATTGAAAAGACATCATTAGATAGAGAAATAAAGAATTTAATTATTTATAAAAAGGCATTATTTAATGCAGATCAGGCTCAAGAAAGTGATCTATTAAATATTCTAAATCCATTGATTAATTCTGACAGTGTTTGGAAATCTCATGCATTATATTTAATGGCAGAATACTTCTATTCAAAAGATCAAAAACAAAAATCCAAAGAATTTTTCAATCAAATAATCAGTTTAGAAAACTCCAATTCAGATATAAAATTACAAGCTGAAAAAAGATTGAATAGAGATTTGAGTGAATAGATTATTAATTTTTATTATATCATTGTTTTTTTTAAATAATTGTTCTTTAAATGAGAATTCTCGTATCTGGAAAAATAAAAAAGATAATTCAACAAACCCCAAAAATATTAAAAAAATATTTTCTGAAAAAAAAATTATTACACAATTTAATCAAGAATTAAAATTAGATTTAGCCAATGTTAAAATTAATAATAAAGTTGTAGACAATCAAAACAATTATGGATTTCAAGATTATAGTGGGTCAATTGATAAAGTAGGGAATTATAAATTTTCAAAACTAGATGATGTTAATGAGCTAAACTTTAAACCAGTATTTTTAAATGATGGTTTAATTTTTTTTGATAAAAAAGGATCAATTATTAGATATGACAATAATCAAAAAGTTTTATGGAAAAAAAATCATTATTCAAAATTAGAAAAAAAATTAAAGCCTAAATTGAATTTTGTGTTAGTCGATCAAAATTTATTAATTACAGATAGCATTTCAAAATATTATTCAATTAATGTTAATTCAGGTGANCTAATTTGGTCAAAAAATAATATATATCCATTTAATTCTGAAATTAAGAGAAGTAAAAATAAAATNTTTGTAGTNGANTATAAAAATACATTGAGATGCTATAATATTAATNATGGCTCTGAATGTTGGANCCTACCTACGGAAGATTCTTTTACAATATCTAGCTCAAATTTTTCATTAATTATTGATGGGGAATTAATTATTTTTACCAATTCAATTGGTGATGTTACAGCTGTTGATATTGACTCGGGTTTAATAACTTGGCAACTACCAACTCAAAGTAGTAGCATTATAAACGAAACTTATAATTTTAAAGTTTCAAAACTAGTATCTGACAATAAATCAATTTATTTTTCGAATAACAAAAATGAATTTTATTCAATAGATGTTAAAACAGGCACCACAAATTGGATTAATGAGATTAATTCCAATTTAACTCCAATCATAAGTGGCAATTTAATTTTTACTGTATCAAATGAAGGTTACTTGACATGTGATTGAAAAGAACAATGGAAATATTATTCGTATTAGTGATCTTTATTTAAATTATAAAATTAAAAAAAGAAAAAATGTTAAACCAATAGGATTTGCCATTGGAGATAAAAAATTATATTTAACAAATACAGATGGAAAGATGATAATTGTAGATTTAAATCTTGGCAAAGTAATTGGTGTAGAGAAAATTGCTGGAAATTTTACTTCAAGACCATTTATTTTTAATCAAAGTTTATTTGTTATAAGAAATGGATCTATCATCCAGTATAATTAATTATGATCTTAAAACTTCTTGATAAGATCGGCAGAAAAAAAATTGTTTTAGACAGAGGTCCTTCCCATCCAAGATATAATGAAGCAAAACCTTGGATGAATAGATACTATGTTTTATTTAGATATAGACCTAAATGGTTTCCATTTAATATATTGATTCATGAAATGCTTGCAGACGATCATGGTGAGGGTGTTCATAATCATTTATGCCCATATATTACTATAATTTTAAGAGGTGGTTATTGGGAAACTACTAAAAAAGGTAAATTCTGGAGAAAACCTGGATATATTGGATTTCGTTCTGCTAATGCCCATCATAGAGTAGACTTAAAAGAAGGTACAAAACCGATGACAATTTTCATTCCAGGTCCTTTTGGTTTACGAAAGGGCCCTAGGTCAGAATATGGTATCGACTTTAAAACAAAAAAAAATTAATGGTAAAAAAACTTCAAAAAGAATTTATATCTTATTGTAATAATCAAGAGTTGGAAGTTAATTCAAATCAAATAGAAATTGTACATAGATTAGAGAAATACTACCAAGAAAATTTTAAAACTTATTTTTTAAAATTGTTTTCAAAAAAATCATCTAAAAAAGGTTTTTATTTGTATGGCGATGTTGGTGTAGGCAAAACTATGATCTTAAATTTTTTTTTTGATCGCCTAAAAGAAAAAAAGTTAAGATTACACTTCAATGAGTTTATGTTAAGTTTCCATGACTTTGTTCATAAAAAAAAAGAAGAAGAAAATATAATTAGTCATTTTGTAAAAAACTTAAAATTAAATGCTTCATTAATTTATTTTGATGAATTTCAGGTGACAAATATAGTGGATGCAATGATTTTAGGAAAATTATTTGATCAAATTTTTAAAGAGGATATTAAAATTATTGTAACTTCTAATACTAAAATTTGTGACTTATATAAAGATGGTCTTCAAAGAGACCAATTTAAACCTTTTATTCAAATTATGGAACAGAAGTCTATTGAATGTGAGCTTAAAATTGAAGATGATTACAGGAAATCAAATAATAATCAAAAACAAAGATTCTTTTATCCTCTTAATAAAGAAACTAATTTTAATATAAATAAATTTTTTAGAACTATTACAAAAGATAAAAAACATTCTTTAAAAACGATCAATGTAAAAGGTAGAGATTTTAAGATAGAAAATTTCTATGAGGGAGTTGTTAGATTTAATTTTAATGAACTTTGTGATCAAAACTTAGGTGCAGAAGATTATTTGGAAATTATTAAAAACTGTAAATTTATTGTAATAGATCAAATACCACAATTTAATGACACAAATTCAAACCAACAACAACGCTTCATTACTTTGCTTGATGTAATTTATGATAAAAATATTCCAATTTCAGTTACTGCAAATCAAAACTTGGATGAATTTAGATCATCAAAGTTATTAGAAAAACCATTTAAACGTACCATTAGCCGTTTGTATGAACTAACATCAATTAATTATAATTAATGAAACAAGAATTTTATAATCTTCAATTAAATACTGATGGTCAAAAATTATATGAGTTTACAGATCAAACAATTGAATGGATTAACAAACACAATTTTAAAAATGGGATACTTAATTTAAGTATTCAACACACTAGCGCATCTTTAATAGTGCAAGAAAATGCCGATCCAGATGTTCAAACAGATTTAATAAAATATTTTGATAAATTAGCTCCTATGGATAATAAATTATATATCCACACCACTGAAGGAAAAGATGATATGCCTGCACATATCAAATCTGCATTAACGAATAGTCAGATTTCATTAAGCATCAGAGAAGGCACATTATTATTGGGTACCTGGCAGGGCATATATTTATTTGAACATAGATTAAATGTTCAAAATAGAACAATAATTCATCATTTTATTGGAGATTAAAAACGCTACTTTTTTAAGGTCTGAAAAGCTTCTAATGCAGCAGCTCTGGCTTTTTCGTGGATCACAATTGGTTGAGGATAATCTTTACCAATTATAGTTTTAATCGCTTGTTGATATTTTAATTCCATTTCCCAGGGTTTATGAAGAAACTTACTTGGTACCTTTTCTAATTCAGGAACCCATTTTTTTACATATAGTCCTTCTTTGTCAAANTTTTCACCCTGCAAAATAGGATTAAAAATTCTAAAATAAGGCGCTGCATCTGCACCACACCCAGCTACCCATTGCCATTGCGCAACATTATTGGCCTTATTAAAATCTAACAAACAATTTCTGAAATGTTTTTCTCCTTCTGTCCAGTTAATTCTTAAATGTTTAACAAGAAAAGATCCAACTACCATACGAACTCTATTATGCATCCAACCAGTTTCATATAACTCTCTCATACCCGCATCAACTATTGGATAACCTGTCATACCTATTTTCCAAGCTTTAAGATATTTATCATTCTTAACCCAAGGAAATTTATCAAAATCTTTTCTATAATTTCCTTTTAAAAATTCTGGGAAATAATTTATTAAACTATGAGAAAATTCTCTCCATCCAAGTTCGTTAATATATTTTCGATATCCAATTCCTTTTGATTTGATTTCACTACATTTTTTCCAAATACTTGCCACATGAATTTGACCATGTTTTATATATGGAGAGAGTTTTGAAGTTCCTTCAACAGATGGAATATCTCTAGTTGTTCCATAATCTTTAATTTTATTTTCTATTAATTCATTAAGAATTTTTTTAGAACTATTTTCGGAAACTTTCCAATATTTATCAAATTTTTTATACCAATCTTTTCTAGGTAAAATACTTTTAGCTTCAATACAGTTTTTAAAAAAATATTTTTCTTTGGCCATTTTTTTAACAATATAATTTTTAGCAGGAGCTTGGCTTAAATATTTTTGCTCAGCGGTTCTCCAAAAAGGAGTAAATACTTTAAAGGGTGTTCCATCATTTTTGGTTACTTCTTGAAATTCATTTAGAATATTTCCTTTAAAATATTTGAAATTGATTTCATTTTTTATAAAAACATCTCTAATTTTTTTACCTTTAGCAATTACATCTGGTTCGTAAACTTTATTCCAATATATTGTAAG
>JGI20155J14468_10003686_pt1 | contig 10558 bp, 9 predicted proteins | sample COG_05_FD_14468 | JGI IMG/M metagenome (IMG submission 14468)
AGGGTATTGCTGCCTCCATGAATCGATAAAACCCAGCTCTTTGATGCTATTCCACATATCAATTTCTTCAGGTAAAAATGCAGTTTTTCCTTCTCTAAGCCATCTTTTTGCATTGGCCTCACCAATACCTATGTCCAAAGGAGTCGGCGCCACATTAAAATCACCCATGACTATTAAATTTTTTTCTGTTTTTTGTAATGTCTTAATGTGCTTTTTAAGATCTGAGTAGTATTTTATTTTTTTAGGAAATTTTGTTTCGTGCTCTCTATTTTCGCCTTGAGGAAAGTACCCATTCATAATTGTAATGGTTTCCTTCTTCCATTTAAAAGTAGCTTGTATAAATCTTTTTTGATCATCCAAGGTGTCTTTTGCAAAGCCTTTTTGCACAGCCTCAGCTTTTTTCTTGCTTAAAATAGCAACCCCATAATGACCCTTTTGGCCCCAATATTCCGCGTGATAGCCCATAGATTTAATTTCATCCATTGGAAACTCAGGATCATTCACTTTAGTTTCCTGGATGCCAATCACATCAGGATCTAATGTGTTTTTGAGATGGAGGATTTGGTGGGGGCGCGCTCTAATACTATTAATGTTAAAAGATACTATTTTCATGTTTTATGCCGCCTCAGAAAGCAAGGAGTCACTATTTAGGTAGATATAATCTGAAAGAATTAAAGTGCCTTCGTGCAATAGGTAGTCAGTTTGAATATCAATATCAATCTCAGTTTCTTCTTGCTCTTCATTAAATTTCTTGAGGGCATCATAGCTCTTGAATGCCTCAAGCCCTTTAGCAGCCCTTCTTTTATTTTCAATTTTAAGAGCCCATTGCTGCCTCTCAAATTTTTCAGCTTGTCTTGTGCTTATATTTATTGATAAAGAGGTTTTTTCTTGTTGCTCATCGTACCTTTTCCTTATATCTAGAAGATATTGCAGGTCTGGGCTGCTATCTAGCCGCTGTAAATGAGAAAATCTTAGTTGACTCATCAGCTCCTTATTGAATTTAAATTTTTTAAATCTTACGGGCTTGATTTGATCCCAAGGAAGGGCAAATTCCAATGAACTTTCGCCTGTCTCTGTAAGGTCCCAGGTTGCCGGAAGATTAATGTCAGGCTGAACCCCTTTATTTTGCATGCCTGATCCAGTGACTCTATAAAACTTAGATTCAGTTAATTTTAGCTGGCCGCTGGTCAAATCATCTAGTTGCTGAACAGTGCCTTTGCCAAAGGTTTGGTGGCCAATAATTAACCCTCTTTGATAATCTTGTATTGCGCCAGCAAAAATTTCAGATGCTGATGCAGAATATCTGTCTACCATTACAGCCATAGGCTTTTTCCATACCTGCTTAGCTCTAGCATCTCCCCAAGGCCTTATTTTCCCGTTCCTTTCTTTCACTTGTAACGTAGCGCCCGCTGATACAAACAATCCTGTAAGTTTATTAGCCTCATAGAGCGATCCCCCTGAATTGCCCCTTAAGTCAACGATCACTCCATCAACATTCTCTGCATTGAATTGATTGAGAATGTCTTCCACATCCCTTGAGCTACTCCGAAAACTTGGATCTTTTTCCCGCCAAGCATTAAAGTCTATGTAGAATGCCGGCAAATCAATAATCCCTATTTTCATAACACTTTCATTGTGCACAATCTCAACTATTGTAGACTTTGCTGCCTGCTCTTCTAACTTCACTTCTTCACGAGTCAGCAAGACCCATTTTCTATCACTATCATCCTCAGTTTTAGCGGGAATTATTTCTAGTTCTAGCTCGGTCCCAGCCTCTCCTCTAATCAGCTGCACGACCTCATCAATTCTCCAGCCAACAACATCCACCGGTTCGAGCTGGGTATCTTCAATTTGCTTAATTCTCACTATTTTATCATCTGGACTAATTTTTCCTGATTTGTCAGCAGGCCCTCCAGGCACAACGCTAACAATAATTGGGTAATCATCCTCTGTTGTCAGCAAGGCGCCTATTCCCTCTAACTTTAAGCTCATAGTCATCTCAAAGTCTTCGGCTGATTTGGGAGAAAAATATGAAGAGTGAGGATCAAATAATCCGGTCAGACTATTGATCACAATTGAAAAAACATCTTCTTCATTTCTCTGTGAGATTCTACGCAATCGATTCTTGTATCTTTTAGCAATTTGCTTCACCGCTTCAGCCTCAGTCTTGTCAGCCAGCATGGAAGTTAAAACATCATTTTTTGCTAATTTTTGCCAAATCTTTCTTAACTGAAATTTGCTGCCTTGCCACTCCCTGAGNTCATCATCTAGTAGAATATGATCTTCTTCGTTGAAGTTAAAATTACNCTTTTCTATCTCTTTTACTTGNTAGTCAGTCGCCTCAATCAGCCTATTAAAATAGAGGTTAATNAATCTATAACTGGCTTCCAGNTCAACCTCAGAAGACGAGGATTGAAAGTCTCTTTCAAAACGAGCGATTTCATTTTTGGTAAAGTAAATCTTTTGAGAATCTANTTGTTCCCTAAGCGCTTGCCCCAACTTTACATTCAGGGCTATAAATTTTTGACCCTTAAAGAAATGTTCGCTCGTAATTTTTTGATAGATTTCTTTGGCAAGTAAGTCTTTTCCATCACTGGGTTTAATATTAACCTTAGCCTGAGCAGCCTCAACACAGAAAATGCTAAGAATTAATAAAGTGATTTTTAGGTGTGTTGACAAGATAGTTAATTTAAAATATTTGTATGAATAAATCTCATGGCATTGAATTCTACTTTGACTGCTCAAGCCCATGGACTTATCTAGCTTTTACAGAAATTTTACCATTATCTCAACGACAAAATGTAGAAATTATTTGGAAGCCAGTATTAGTTGGAGGAATTTTCAATACCGTGAATAAAGATGTGTATGAATTTAGAATGAATCCCAATCCATTAAAACTGAAATACTCTAATAGTGATTTAAATTTATGGGCACAAGTGAGAAAGCTTAATATTTCTATGCCAAAAATCTTTCCAATTAATTCAGTTAAGGCCATGAGAGGTTGTTTATTTGCTGATCAAGAACAATGTCTCCCTGTTTTTGCTAAAGAGGTCTTTGATGCTTACTGGGGGCATGGCTTAGATATTAGCGAAGAAAGTATTATTATGGGTGTTGCAGAAACATCTGGACTGCCCCTTGAAAAGTTTCAGCAATACATTAATTCACAAGAGGCCAAGGATGTATTAATCAGCAATACATCAGAGCTGATGAATCGAGGGGGATTTGGCTCCCCTACGTTTTTTTACCAGGGACACATGTTCTTTGGCAATGATCGTTTGCATCTTTTAGAAGAAATGATTCAAAAAAAACTCTGCTAGAGCTGAGATTTCATAGCTTCTTCTCTGATGAGCTCAGGTGACCCCAATATTTGGCGATTCACACCTATTCTTTTAAACCAGTAATGCAATCCAAGCAGGTCGGTGAAACCCATGCCACCATGAACTTCCGTTGCTTTTTTTGCAATACCTTTTCCCATCTCTGAGACATGAGCCTTGGCATGACAGGCCATCAGCCTGGCTTCACCAGGTGAGTGGTCATGACAGTGAGCTGCATGCCAAACTAAGGCATAACACGGCTCCAAATCAGCCACCATTTCAGCACACATGTGCTTAACTGCTTGGAATGATCCAATGGCTCTGCCGAACTGCTTGCGTTCTTTGGCGTAATCAACTGCTTGGTCAATCATAGTCTGGGAGGCTCCCAAGGTATCAGCGGCTAACATTATTCTTCCTGCATCAATGGCCTTTACGATGTGGTCTTGAGAGGTGCTTGATTGGTCTAGCACCTCTGCAGGTGTATCTGTGCAAATAATCTCGGCATATTGCCTGGTTTTATCAACGGTTGTTAGTGTGATGACTTCAATGCTCGATGATGCTGCATTCACGATAAACATTTGGCCTAAACTATCAGCTAGCAGCAAGTGAGTTGCTGTTTGAGCATCCAGAACAAACATGGCGCGTCCTCTCAGGATGCCGTTATCAAAAGCTAAGCCCACATCATTTCTGCTGCAAATAAATTCTGAAAACCCAACCCCTATCTGTATTTCATTTGATGTAATCTTTGTAAGGTACTGTTCTTTTTGAGCTTGACTTCCCGCTGCCAGAATAGCGGTAGGAGCCATGACATAAGGGGCTATGTATGGAACGGGCCCAATACAAGAACCCAAGCCCTCGGAAACCACTGCAGCAAACAATAAATCTAAGCCAAGGCCACCAAATTCTTCAGGAATCAATAATCCACTAATCCCTAGATTAAGAAAGCCCCGATGAATTTCTTTGCTTGTATGTGCCTCGTCACCACTGGCAATCTTTCTAATCTGATCCAGAGAAGCATGATCTTCCAGATATTTTGTTACATTGTCTTGAAAAAAAGACTGTTCTTCTGATAATCCAAAATACATTTTATGCTCCTTGAATTTTAGGCTCTTTTGGCATGCCAAGGCCACGTTCGGCGATGATATTTTTTTGAATTTGACTGGTTCCTCCGCCAATGATCAGCCCCAGAAAATACATATAAATAAATTGCCATGTGCCATCATTTTTTATATGAGGACTCTGCTCATAAAGGATGCCAATTTCACCCATAACATCTATTGCTAAGCCTTCAAGCTCATGCCTTAACTCAGTCCCAGTAAGCTTTTGAATCATTTTTCCAATTTTTACATCTGTGCCAGGATTGAGCTTTGCTGATAACAGCCTCAACCCATGGGATTGTTGAGCCAACACTTTGCCTTGAATTTGCATCAAACGATCTCTGTAAATTGGATGCTCAATGAGGGGTTGGCCGTCAAGAGTTTCATTTTTCATCAAATCTATCAGCATGTTTAATCTGCTCATTGTTGCGTCTGGTGGGGCAAGAGAGCCTCTCTCATGGCCTAATGTGGCATTTGCAACAGCCCAGCCTTCGCCTCTTTTCCCGATGATATTGCCTTCAGGAATTTTGACATCGNTAAAAAATACTTCGTTGAAACCTGGTTTTAAAGTCATGTCTACCAATGGCCTAACCTCAATACCAGGCGTATCCATTGGGATTAATAAATAACTAATTCCGGCATGCTTTGGGGCATCTGGTTCAGTTCTTACAAGACAAAAACACATTTGAGAAAATTGAGCTGTGCTTGTCCAGATTTTCTGACCATTAATCACCCATTCACCATTGATGAGCTCACCCTTGGTTTGAAGACTTGCCAGATCGCTGCCAGCGCCCGGCTCTGAATAGCCTTGACACCAAATCATTTCACCGTGGAGCGTAGGTTTAATGTATCTCTGTTTTTGTTCTTCAGTACCCAGTTCAAGCAGTGTGGGAACCAACATATCTATTCCTTGACCTCCCATTGGAGTGGGAGTTTTAGATTTTGAGAATTCTGCTGCAATAATCCTGGTTTTTAACATATCTGCTTCGCCACCATAGCCCCCATATTTCTTGGGAACTGATCTAGCAAAATATCCTTTTTCAATTAATATCTTTTGCCATTCGGACCGATGCATTACAGGCCCACTTGACCCTTCTGATTCCGCAAAAGGTGTTTTAGGACCATCTTTATTAAATGTTAGCCCATGATATTGCTTGCAGAATTTTGCAACTTCATCTAAAAATTCTATGTACTCCGGTCCATACTCTAAATCCATCATTTACCTCTTTATTTATTTCGAGTTTTTAAGATTTCTTTGTTTTAACCAGGCCTGCAAATACTTTTTTGGTATTTTTCCTAGGAAGTGCCTTCTAGTACTCTTTGAAAGATGGTAAAGCCTCACCACATATCATCACTACTATTATATTGGCTCAGAGTAATTAATCTTCTATAAAGCCAGCTAATCTTTCATAGGCATTGATAAAATCTTGTTTAAACTCCTGCACCACATCACTGGCAGAAATGCTCTGATTCATTAAGCCCACCCCTTGACCCACCCAGTAGGTTGAAAGCTCTTTTGCACCTTGGTGACCACTTTCAGCGAGCTTCGTGACCTTTGCTAGCGCTGGTTCGGCTACCATCGGCTGCAAGGGTAATGGAAGTGGCTCTGGTGCATCCTTGGCCTCCCATGCCTTTGTCCATTCGGACACTAGCTGTCTTGAGTGCTTGCCTGTTCTACTTCTTGATCTGATAGTCTGACNGGAGTTTGCTGCGATCATCTTCTCTTTAATTGCTGGTGGAACCTCAGATTCTACAGTGGTTAACCAAACTGACCCGCACCACGCTCCTGCAGCGCCCATGGTCATGGCAGCAGCCATCTGTTTACCGGTAACAATTCCACCTGCCGCAAGAATTGGAACATCTCCAAAAGGTTGAATGGCTTCATGAACCTCAGGTATTAAAACCATAGTAGGGACACTTCCACAATGACCACCTGCTTCTGTGCCTGAGACCACTAAAATATCTACCCCAGCTTTGACTTGATTGATTGCATGTTCTGCAGTGCCAAGAAGAGCAGCAACTTTTACATTATTATCTTTTCCCATTTGCAACATCCAATCTGGCGGAACGCCTAAAGCATTGGCGATTAACTTAATGGGATGAGAAAAAGCAACATCTAGAAGCGCCTTGGCGCCATCAGCTTTAGTATTTTCTGCCATGTAGGTAGCAGATGGTTTGATTGTTCTGAGTTCAGAGGCCTCGATTCCATGTTTCTCAAGAAGATCTGCTCGAAAATCAGCATATTCTTGAGGAATCATCGACACAAGTTTTTCAGAGTCAAATTTTTGATCTTTCCCAGCCATTTTATTTGGAATTAATACATCAACACCATAAGGCAAGCCATCGATGTGATCATCAATCCATTTGAGCTCCTCCTCTAGTTGATCTGGCTTCATTCCAACCGCGCCTAAAACTCCACAGCCTCCTGCTTTAGACACTGCAACTACAACATCCCTGCAATGAGTAAATGCGACTAAAGGAAATTCAATATCAAGAAGTTGGCAGATTTTTGAATTCATTTTTTACTCTCTGGATAAGAATTTCAATATTTATGTTAGCACTCAGGATACACAAAATGAAATACATCGAGCATAATCATTCCTTGTATTAAAAAACTTTTAACTATGTCAAAAATTAAAATTGATTGCGCAATGATTACCAGAGATCCTGCTGAGGCTGGCGAGCTAAGTCAGCAGCTAGAAGACCTAGGCTATGATGGAGCCTATACATTTGAAGGTCCTCATGAACCCTTCTTACCTCTTGCAGCTGCAGCTGTGGCTACTAAAAGATTAGAATTATTAACTTCAATAGCGGTAGCCTTCTCACGAAATCCAATGACTTTAGCTAATCTTGGGTATGACTTGCAGTTGATGTCTCAGGGAAGATTTACACTTGGTTTAGGTTCTCAGATAAAGCCTCATATTGAAAAAAGATACTCTATGCCATGGTCCTCACCAGCCAAGAGAATGGAAGAAATGGTTAATGCTATTAAAGCAATTTGGAGCTCTTGGCATGATGGAGAGGAGTTAAATTTTGACGGTGAATTTTACAAGCATACTTTAATGACCCCATTTTTTAATCCAGGAAAAAATCCATTTGGGTTGCCAAAAATCTATGTTGCAGGCGTTGGCCCACTCATGACTCAGGCCGCAGCAGAATCAGCAGACGGTTTTCTTGTCCACCCATTCCATACCACTAAGTTTCTTAAAAATGTTACAACACCATCGCTTGAGAAGGGGTTAGCACTAGCTGATAAGAAAACATTTGATGTCTCAGTCGGTGTAATGATTGCAACGGGAATGAATGATGAGGAGATATCAGCCGCTAGAGAAACCTGTAGAGCCCAGATTGGGTTTTATGGCTCAACACCAGCTTACAAGGTTGTGTTGGAGCAGCATGGCTGGGAGGGCGTGCAACCTGAGCTCAATAAACTAACTAAAAATGGTCAATGGCAAGATATTGCAGCTCTTATTACTGATGAGATGCTTGAAAGTATTGCTGTGAGTGGAACACCTGCGGAAGTTTCCAGGCAAATCTTCGAGAGATATGGCAGTATTGCTGCAAGAATTGCCCCGTCAATTTTTTCCGGTGACCCATCTGTAACTGCTGAGCTTATTAAGTCATTAAAGAGTAATTAGCATAATTAAAATTACTAATTAACTTGAAAGAATGATGCAAAAAAAATTGCTAGGTAGGTTAATGCTTGATTTGAGCGGCCACTCTCTTACCGATGAAGAAAAAATAATCTTACAAAACCCCCAAGTTGGTGGAGTAATTTTATTCTCTAGAAATATTTTTTCTAGGCATCAGGTGATTTCTCTGTGCCAAGCAATTCAAGATATTAATCCATACTTGATTATTGCAGTAGATCAAGAGGGAGGAAGGATTCAGCGTTTAGAAGAGGACTATACGAGATTACCCTCCATGCAAAAATTAGGCCAACTCGCCGCGAAAGACATAGAGACTGGTCTAGCCCTTGCAAACCATTTGGGGTGGTTGATGGCATCAGAAGTTATTGCCTCAGGCCTTGATATCAGTTTTGCTCCAGTATTAGATCTGGACCTCAAAACTAGTTCTATTATTGGCGATCGATCTCTTGGAGAAAATCCTAGAGAGGTCATCGCACTTGCAGACTCCTATATAAATGGCATGAATGAGGCTGGGATGCAGGCCATTGGCAAGCATTTTCCAGGCCATGGAGGCATACAAGCTGACACGCATCTAGAGTATTCTGAAGATCACCGATCGCTCATACAATTGGAGCAGCATGATTTACTTCCCTTTAGCCTGTTGCATAATAAATTGGGTGGCATCATGACGGCTCATGTTTCTTTCCCTGAGATTGATCCCGAGATTCCAACTTTTTCAAAGTTTTGGCTTCAGGAAATTCTAAGAAAAAAAATACATTTTAACGGTGTGATTTTTAGCGATGATCTTTCCATGAAGGGCACTAATTTTTTTGGAGATATAGTTTCTAAAACTCACCAAGCTCTTCAGTCTGGATGTACTATGATTTTGATATGCAATGACCGCGCCGGAGTAAATCAGGCATTAGAATTTATGCTCAATCAGAATATTTCTCAGTCTACCGAGATTCCACTCTTAAAAGCATCTAAATCTCTTACTTGGGATGACTTAGAGCGTGACCCAAGACGGCTGCATGCTCTGGATGAGATTCAGAAACTTAGCCTCAAAGTAGTATGAGTTCTTTACCAGACCTATCTGATCAGTATCCTGATATTATTCAGATCGGTAAGCTTCCCCTAAACCCTTATGGAAAAAAGCATTCCATTTCAGGAGAGATTTATACTGTTTCTTGCGCAGATGATAATTCTATTGTGAAATCTGTTTTGAAAGAAAAAGGAGAGAGCAGAGTGTTGGTAGTAGATGCTGCAGGAGTAGCTCACGCTTCAATGGTTGGAGATCAAATTGCTGAATCTGCATTGCTCAATAATTGGGCAGGGATTGTGATTAATGGGTTTGTAAGAGATATTGAAGCTCTCAAGACTCTTGAATTGGCTATCTTTGCTAGAGGAAGCGTTGCAAAAAAAACTGACAAACAAGATCATGGATTTAAAGATATTATGATTTCATTTGGTGCCGTTGTGATGCGCCCAGGTCATTGGATATATATCGATGAAAATGGCTGGTTAGTTTCTGATAAAAACCTAGAACTTTAATTCTAAATATCGTTTCTGCTTTTGCTTCCATATCTCTTCTATAAAAACTTTGAATTGTTGTCGATACTCATCCTCTTGTTGGAATGTCTTATTTTTTAAGCTATCTGGGATTTCGTAGACCTTGGCCTCAACTTTTGCTTCTCTCATCTCTCCACATAGAAAGTCCCAGGTTGATCTCTTGTCTGAAGCATAGACAACAGTAAAGTCTACAAGCTCACTGACTTGAGGCATGCCTGATAGAGCGATAGCCAGGGCACCAATCTTAGGTTTTAAAAAGTTAGGATAAGGTGAGTTTTGAGTTACCTGTTTTTCATAAGTGAATCTGGTGCCTTCTGCAAAGCTAAATGCAGTAGATGGGTTTCTTGAGAATCTCTTTGCAGCTTTTTGAGCATTCTCATAATCTAATTTTTTGAGCGCTGGATTCTCTTGTATTTGCTTTTGAGAATGCCTGTTTAAAAACGGCATATCGATTGTTTTATGCACTAAAAAAATAATGGGGATCCACTGGAGCTCTTTTTTCATAAAAAATTTTAGTAGAGGCATCTTTTTATGCCCAGCCGCCAAGAGAATAAAGATATCAGCCCATGATTGGTGGTTACTCATGGCTATGTACCAGGCTCCTGTGCTGAGATGCTCAGGAATATTAAATTCCCATTTGAGGCCATGCAGTAAATTGAGAGCTCCAGTAATAATTGCCACGATCTTACTACCTGTTGTGTTTGAGATGGCACCTAGAAATTTTTTCAATGACTTGTTGGGAATGATTCGAGGTATGTTGATGAGAGTAAGAAATAAAACGCCAATCGATAGAATCAATACAATGGAAATGAAAGCGACGATGCCAATAAAAGACTTTTTAATCCTATTCATTGTTTTTAATTTTAGACCATATTTTTTCTAATTCCTCGAGAGAGGTATTTTCTAGACCCTTCTGAGAAGTTGCCACTTCCTTTTCCATGGAATGAAA
>JGI20155J14468_10003698_pt1 | contig 10538 bp, 10 predicted proteins | sample COG_05_FD_14468 | JGI IMG/M metagenome (IMG submission 14468)
GCGTATCTTCCACATCCGCCGCCGCCTTTCCCTGCGCTTCTCTGCGCCAACGAGACGACCACCCCTACGACGCCTCGTCGTCGCGTTTCACTCGATAGCATCGTCATCATCGCTCTCGTCGATTTCAACGAAGTTTTCGCCGCTCTGGGAGAGGAAGAACGAATGCGAGTCGTAAAAGTCTCCGCCGTGAAAGCCTTCGCAAAAGCGCGTTCGTGATGATGATTTTGCGGAGTTCTCGTCGAGCACGAGTGGTGGATTGTTTGCATCAAAGCGTTCGCTCTTAAACCCAAATCGAGAGACAAAAAAGAAGACCACACGCGTCAAATATATATATAACGTAAAGGTTTTACGGTAGTCGCGCTTGGAGTTAAAGCGCAGAGTAAAGCGTGTGTCTGTGTCGATGTTAGTATAAAGCGAAACTCGGGGAAAGAAGTAAAAGTGAAGCGACATTTCGCGTAAACGCATTCCCCATTAAGAGAGAGACGCGACGTTATGCCGTGGTACTTGAACGACGACGGAAACGGAAACGACGGGAAAAGAAGCGAGAGAGAGACGTCAAAGAAGAGCGGGACGACTTTAATGAGGAGGATTTCGTCGAGAAGTGATGATGCACTCGAGGAGAAACGCGAGGAGGAGAAGAAAGGAATGAAGAAAGTGGGAGAGGAGGAAGTCGCCGCCGGCAACGAGAAGAAGAAGAAATGGAAGAACAAGTTTAAGAGGAAGCGAAGGAGAGGGAAAGAAGACGAGGAGGAAAAAGAAGACGACGACGACGAGAAGGATGAGAAACGAAAGAAACAGAAAGCATCGTCCTCGTTGCTGTTATCGAAGGCGCCGTCGGTGTCCACCAACTGGCACAAATTGGTCGCGAGAGGAGATATCAAGACGAGCGAGAAAGGGAAACGCAGGAAACGCGATTTTGATGCGCCTTTGCCATCCCGGTCGGCGTCGGCATCGGCGAGAGAAAACTATTACGACAATGATGGGAACGATGCTGAAAATGAATGTGGTCGTCGGGGTAACGACGAGGATGCCGACGACGAGTTACGGAGACCGACGCCGACCTCTCGCGACGCTTCCGTGACGGAAACTTTAGCCATAGATTGCGAGATGGTCGGCGTCGGCGAGGACGGGACGAGGTCCGTGCTCGCTCGAGTCACGGTCGTGAACGAACACGGGAATGTCGTTTTGGATACGTTCGTGGAAACTACGGAGAAAGTGACGGACTACCGAACCAAAGTCTCGGGCGTGCGTCCGAGAGATTTGAAAAACGCGCCAAAATTTGCAGACGTGCAAAAGATGGTGTCGAAGCTCATCGAGAAGAAAATCGTCGTCGGTCACGGATTGAAGAATGATTTTAAAGCGTTGCTTTTGAATCACCCGAGAGAGCGGACGAGAGATACGGCTCTGTATCATCCGCTGACGAGACCGTTGCGATCGCACGAACGGTGCGTCGAAGGCGCGCCGAGAGGGAGAGGCTGCAGGAGTTTAAAAGAGCTGACGAAGACGCACTTACGCATGACGATTCAAGAAGGCGAGCACTCGTCCGCGGAAGATGCTCGAGCTGCGTTGTTTTTGTATGCAAAGTTCAAAAAGAAATGGGAGCAGTCGTTGCTCGTCGCGATGAGGAAACGTCATTAGTAGCATTTTATTTTAGGCGCGCTAAAAATCTAACACATATATTTCTACGAACCACTACGTGACTACACGACTAAATCTCTAACGAAACTTTCCTTGCTTTTGCTCTTTCATCCTTAGCATTTCGTTTTGGTACCGAACGAGATCGTTCGGCCCCCACCACCCCCATTTCGCTTCGCGCGGATACACAATCAACGGCTCCAACGGCGTGCAATTTTTCGAGACTCGTAAGTGCGCGCGCATGCGTTCCGCGCTTCGAGTTTCGTACCCACGCCCGTCGTTTCGGTAGATGAAACGAGTGGAATAGCCTTTATTATGTGGGCCGTTTTGGCAGCACTTTTCGTCGCAGCCGCAGCATCTAAAATACACCACCGGTTCGTTGGAGATCAACCGTTTCGTTTCTTGCGCGCCGATTAAGACTAATATAATCGCCGAAAACGCAAAGACGGACGATAAAACCACCCCGGTACCAACCGTTAAAGAGACTAACCCTGATTTCGCATACGTCGGTCCTAAATTTCCGAACGCGTCCTTCACGTACTCCACGATCCCATCGCTCGTGTTTATCGTCAGATAATAAAATCCAACCGCGGCAACCGCGCACACCACCGCGGACGCCCAAATCGGCCCCGGTGGCCTATTCGCCGGATCTCTCCCGCCTACCAATTTCATCTTCTCCTTGTTCACTTTCCGTCTCTGTTCGTTTTCCGTCATTTCTTTCTCCTCCTCGTACTCTCTTTGCTCCTCCTCGATTTTCTTGTCCTGTGTTTCTTTCAAGCGTTTCACTTTTTGTAACAACGATTTCGCTCTCGCTTCTTCCGCTCTCAGTGCGGTTTCTTTCACCAAAACTTCCGCGTTTAACTTTGATTTGTTGTTCGAGCCTTCGTTTTCGAACGAGAACTTTGTTTGCCGACCGATGTCATCGTCGTTGTCGTTGTTATTATTATTCGATAAAGAAACCGCTTTCGGATGTCTCCTCCTCCTTCCCCGATGAAAAGGATCATCAAAAACGCGTTTCGATGACGACGTAAACGACGACGACAAAGATTCTCCTCCTCCTCTTCCTCCGACGAAAAAGGAGGAGAATAAAACGCTCGAAACGGAGCGCATTTCTTCTTTCCTTCCCCCGTTTGCAACGGAGAGAGAGAGTCTGCTGCAAAAGTATCTCTCTCAATATCCGAGCGCGATATTTGTGACGACACTTCGGGGAAGATATTTCGAAAATCTCCTCAGTGTTGAGAGAGAGAACAACAATCGAAGCGCAATCACGCGACGGCCGGGCTTCCTCTCGCGCTTTACCGGAGTTGTGCTTTGCCGCGTCTCGGGGTCGTCGTCTTCGTTAATGCGCGCGAATACGAACAGGTGTTGTCATCATCATCATCATCTTCTGTGTTACATTTTCGGGAAGAAAGCAAACACCAACACCTCGAACAGAGCGTNCGTGTGCCTGGTCGCGGTGTTGACGTGCGCGCTCTTCGCGCTCGTTTCCCGAGCGAAAGAGACGAAGCGGGCGTTAAACAACATTGCTGTCGCGAGATACGGCGGTTTTAGGGCGAAAGGCAGCGGCAGCGGTAAAGGCGGGCCGTTGGTTTTCTCGTCTTTCTCGTCCTCTGTGGTGGCGGAAAAGATTGGACTTGTAAGCAGCGAGGAACTGCGCTCGTGGTCGACGGGACGATTGCAAAAGACTTTGGACGTTTTAGAGAAGGAGAGACGAGAAATCGAGGAGCAGATTCGTTTTGCGAGTAGTGATTGAAGGCACGGAGTAGTAGACGCGAGGAAGTGTGATTGATAATACGATGTCGCTCGCCAACGCGCAATACAAAGTGCACGAGGTGAAACCTTTGCAATCGAAACAGTTTAAAAAGGATGCGGACGTCGCGAAGGATTTGTTGGATAGGGCGTGTTGGCAAGTGCAACCGATCATGAAGAAGAGGAAATGGTCCGTGCCTGTCGTCGCGGAAATGCCTCCCAAAAACACCGGGCCGATTGGCGTGAACTACAACGCCGGGAAACGAATCACGGTGATGTTGAGGAAACCGACGAAATACGGTGGCGGTAAAGACGGGAAGACGTTTTTCGATTTAGACCACGTTATTTTAGTATTGTTGCACGAGTTAACCCACATCGTTCGAGGGCCTCACGACGACGTGTTTTGGAAACTTTTGGACGAGTTGAAGGAGGAATACGACCAGTTGAAGAAGGAAGGCAAAGGCGGCACGGGTGAAGGATTCGACGCGAAATCGGTTGGAAAAATTGGCACGAGAGGTTTTGGCGGCGCATGGGATAAGCAAAAGCTAGGCATTAACCCGAGAGAGAGCGCGCGGAACGCGGCGTTGAAGCGATTGGAACAACACAAGAAGATGATCCCAGTCGGCGGCGTAAAATTGGGCGGCGGTGCGGCGGTGAGACCAGACGTAGATCCGCGAGAAGCCGCGAGAAGAGCGGCGGAGAAACGAATGAAAGAGACGATGGATTTCAGTAAAAAATTTGGTTTAGATTTAGAGAGCGAAATTGTCGCCATAGATTTGATTAGTAGTAGTGATAGTGAAGAAGAAAAGAAGGAGAAGAAGGGGAAGAATGATGGTGAGAACGTGGTCGTGATTGATTTGCTTAGTAGCGACGACGAGAAGGAGGATGCGAAGGAGAACAAAAAGAACACAACGTTGGGAAAGAAGCACCCGTTATCAGCAGGCAACGTTGTTGGCAAACGCAAGTGCTTGTGTTGTTCGTTTCCTGGAGAGTTTTGCCAAAAGATATAACAACGCGCATAAAGTTTTGAAAGACAAACGCAACAACGACATGCATATACACGCACACATATATTACCCTACTAAACTCGTACCTGGTCCCATAATCGAGCGCCTCTGTCTTGGCTCTTTCACAACCAACCGCATCGATCTCGGTCTCTCCACGTCAACAATCAAATACCCAAACGGTTCCTCCGCGTTGCTCGGATCGTACTCCGCGTGCACCGTCGCGTTCCCTCTCGCCCCTCTCGCGTGAAATTGCACTCTCACCACCTCTCTCCCACTCGCCGGGTCTCTCACGATCGTGTGTGGAATTCTTTGTCGCTGACTTCGATTTCTCGATTCGCTCCCGTACCCGGTGATGCTCTCGCCGAGCGCCGACGTGACTCGCGGGTCCAACTCGATCTGTTTCAAAGCCGCGTTAAACGCCACGTATTCTTTCGGACTCATGAATAACTCTTTGCTGGCGAAAAATAAAGCCGAGGCGGCTAACCCTAACCCAAGCACGATCACCACGGAATACCCCGCCGTTTCCGCTTTCGTCACTGGTTTCTCCGGTATCCATTTATCGGTTATCTCGTCGAATTCCTCGTCCTCCTCGATGGTTAAAGCACCCGATGATGAATCATTTTTCTTCTCGCTACTACTGTTGTTACTACTACTTTTGCTAGTACTATTACTACTACTCGCGTATCCTCTAAACGAATTAAAGAATTGGCGACGAAGTCGTAGATTATTATTAATAATAATAACAGTATTATTATTATCAATGTCATCGTTAGTATTGCTTCTCGTCGAAAAACGAGCCCTACAGAACGAGGACTTCTTCACGCTCGATGATGATGATGATGATGAGTAGGATCCAATTGGATTCAGTTGTTGGTGTCGAGAACGCATCATCTTTCCTCTTCTTCTCTCGTCATCAAAGTCCTCCTCCTCAAAACTCCCAACGAACGTTCTGGAGGAGGAGACAGAGAGAATAACTCTTTTCGAAGCTGCCGCTAAAGTCGACGATGCGTGTTTTGTTGATCTCGTTCGAAGCATATTTGTGTGTGTGTTTGCAGTTGTGCGTGAGAAAAAGTGACGCGCGAATTTCTCCATTTCCGCTCTCGCTGCTCTGCGCTTTGTGCGACGACAAGTCCTCTCTCTGTCGACTCGAAGAATGTTTTTCGGCGGCCTGAACGACCCGTCCGAAAAACTCCGCAAAGAGCAAAAGAAAGAGATGGAAAAGAAGCGCTCTAAAGCGACCGCCGCCGCGAGAGGAAGACTCCGGGAAGGGGAGCAGCAACGGGAAACCAATCGAAACACAAACGCGGAAACCAAAACGAAAAGCAAGAAGAAGGAGAAGCGATACGAGGTGCTTTGGAAAGCAGAGTTACGCGTTCGCGTGGAGGACGTCGCATTGAAACGTGGGATTCGCACGCGAAGGGAGGATAAGATTCAACTGCCAGCGAGTGCGCTGAGAATGCTCGAGAGATTTGATGACGAGATGGGTGCGAGGCAACCGAATGCGTTTTTTTACGTTTCGAGAGTCGATGAAGATGAAGACGAAGATGAAGACAAAGGATGTTACTGCGCGGCATTGGATTACCAAGCGGAGGAAGATTCCGTGGTCATTCCAACAGACTTGTATAAGAGATTAGGGTATTCATCTGGCGATGAAAAGAATCTCCTCCGCGTGGAGTTTCGCTCTCGAGCGCTCGAGAAGTGCGAGTGGGTGAAGTTGCAACCGAAATCGAACGAGTTCTCGAAGTTTTTAACTCGTCATCCCGAGGCGGACGTGAAGATGGTTTTGGAGAACGTTTTGGTGCAGCGGTCGTGCGTGCACGTCGGGGATGTCTTTGAGGTGGACTTTTCCGGATTCGTTTCTTCTGTTTCTTCTCCGTCGGAATCAAAGTTTGTATTCGAGTTGAAAGTGGTCTCGTTGAAAGTTGAAGGCGGCGAAGAAGATATCGTGGCGAGTTTAATAGAAACGGACGTGGAGGTGGATTTAGCGCCGTCAATGGAACACGACGAAGTCGTCGAGCGCATAGACACGTTAAATAGAAACGACGAGGAAGAGAAGAGAAAAGAGAAGGAGAAGAAACTCGCGGAGGCGAGAGAGGCGCGACGGCGAATCGAACGAAACGAAGAACGCAAAGAGAAATTAAGACGATTTCGAGAAGCGATGGCGAAGAAGCTTCCTTTAGAACCACCACCACCACTTGCTTCGTCGTCGTCAACATTGAAGACGGCGACAACAAACAACGTCGTGAGAATACGAATATCTTTACCGACGGGCGAGGCTATCGATCGAAGATTTTACGACACCGACGACGTCTCCTCGCTCTTCGATTTCGTCTTGGCGTCGTATTCGTTCGAAGAAGAAGAAGATAAAGAAGATTCAGACTTTTGCTTAGTCACGAGAGGCGGTAGGTTTGGAGAAGAGAAGAAGAAGAGAATATACAGAAGCAGTAGTAATAGAAGTAGCAGTAGTTTAGGTGCCGCGGGAGTCGCGTCCGGCGACGTGTTCTTCGTCGAGAAGTTGTAATAATACGATTTGTTTTAATACTAAAGAGAGAAAAAAAAGGGAGAGACACATAAACTTTTTCCGAAAGAACGAAACCCTAACTCTTTTTCAAGCCTGTTTTTTGAACCCTTTGTAACTTTTTTAATAGTCCATCTCGTAAACCCTACCTCGTAATATACACAAGAGCAGACGTGGCCGAGTGGTTAAGGCGTTCGGCTGCTATTCGATCAACTAGAAACCAACTGTCCACTTCTATTTCAATCTCAGCATTGAGATATCCAACACACGAGCATTGTGAATACCAATGATACACGACTGTTACTGAATACCCAACGGGTGCGCGAGTTCGAACCTCGTCGTCTGCGTCTTTTTTTTTGTTTCTCGTTGTTTCTTCTTCGTTATTGCGTTGTTTCGCGTCGTCGTCGAGTGTTGCGTGTGGCGCGAATCTCTTCTCTTGGTGGTGGTAAAGCGTTCGGGGAAAAAATCATATCATCCTCAGAATAAAAACTTCATCGTCGCTTTTATATCGCTCTCTCTCTTTCTTTCTCCGACGACGACGACTAGTGAGAGAGAGAGAGAGAGAGAAGGAAGAGAGAGGGAAGAGAACGATTTAGTAGTATCTTTGTTTTGTGGTGGTGGATTAAAATAAAGGGACGATGGAGTCCACGAACAACAACCAAAAAACAACTCCACCCACATCATCGAATGTTGTTCATAATAACGATAATGGTTTCCAACAACAACAAAACCATTATTCTCCGTCGGTCCGATCGAAAGCGATGACGTTGCTCTTCGCCGCTTTTTTGTGCGCGATTTCCTTGTTCTTATCCACCAACGACGCTTCCTCTTTAGTGGACGTGGAATCGATTGAAGATGGGCGGATAATGAGAGAAGGGGTGGACGTCGAAGAGGCGGAAAAGGAAAGCGAGGTGGATAAGTTCGGGTTCGAGAGCAAAGAAGAAGAAGCAGAGGAGATAGAGGTAGAAGAAAAAGAAAACAAATACAGAAAAGAAGAACATGATGAATCCGTGCTGCGAGTATTCGAAACATCGAACGATGGTGAAAGTATTAACATGACTCCGCCGGATATCGATTACGAAAACGCAAACAAAAAGATAGTTTTAGTCGGGAACGGACGAGGGGTTTTGAAATCCCGTAAAGGCGAGAAAATAGACAACGAACACGACATCGTCGGCCGGTTCAATTTTTTCGTCACGAAAGGGTACGAGCGAGACGTCGGGCGCAAATTGGATTTATGGTTTTTGAACAAGCTGAAATTGCCCGGCAACGCTCGGTTTCGCGGCTCGACGACGACTGGGAAATCAAAAATGAATTTAAAAATGAAACCAACGATGGGGTATTACATCCCAGTTGCGTTCGAGGTATCACCGCAGTGTCAAAAGAAACGAGGTCCGGGCGCGAAGACGTGCGTTCCAACCTCTAAAAACAAACGCGCCATCGAATCCGAGAAACGCGTGTTAACCCGAGCGTACGCCAGGTTTAAAATCCATCCCGAGTTCGTCCCAGAAGTCTACCAAAGACTATTACACGTCAAATACGACTTCCGACACCGATTCCCGTCCACTGGTATTCTCGCTTTAGTCTACTGCTTAGAGAGATTCCCGAACAGCACCGTCTCTTTGCACGGGTTTGATTTCGTCGGCGAAACGCCAAAAATCGGCCACTACTGGGAGAAGATATTCAAGCTCAGAACGGTGCACTCGCTCAAGTTGGAGAAGCAGTTCGTCGGGAAACTGATTCAAACGGGAAGGGTGAGCATTTTGTAGCCCCCGAGAGCAGCTCAGAGGAGGAAGATTTTAGTCTCTAGTTTATTAGATTTTTAGTACTTTACGTAGCGCGCACTAAAAAAACGTTACAACTCCTCTCGTTATTCTTATTATTATTGTTAGTAGTCGTCGTCGTAAGTGCAGCAGTGGATGACACTTGCAACAATGGGGTCGGAGAACGGTTCAAAAGCGACGACGGCGACGAGTAAATCGTCGTTGAGTCGCATGGGCGCGATGATTATTCTTTCCCTTTTCGCGTTCGTTTTCTTTTCGATGACGACGACTTTGGGGAACTCGTCGTCGAACTCGTCGTTAGGAGGAGGAGAAGGAGGATTAGGAGGAGGTAGACGACGCGTGCACACGAAGATGGCGAACTTAGCGAGCGAGTCGCCGGAGATGTTAGGATTGACGGTGCAGAAGAGGGAGAAGAAGAGGGAAACGACGAGCGAGGACGACGAAAAGAGGAGGAGGCGAGGAGGACAGGCAAAGTTAGGGGCCAACGCAGACCACGTGTCAGAAAAAGAAGAAGAACGAGAAATAATAATGCTACCGCACGTGCGAACGAATATCTACGATCCACTACCGAACCAATTCCAACTGAACGGCGAGCCGTTCGATTTCACCTCGCTGCGAGGTAAAGTCTCGCTCTTCGCGAACGTGGCGAGTAACTGAGGGTACGCGAGCGCAAACTATAAAGGCTTTGCCGGTTTGCGCGAACGCTTCGCATCGAAAGACGTGCAAATAGTCTCGTATCCGTGTAATCAGTTTGGGCATCAAGAACCGGGCACGCCGGAGGAGATATTAAAGTTTGCCAAAGAACACGCGTACCCGGAGGATGCTATTTTAATGCAAAAAGTAGACGTAAACGGGAAGAACGCGGATGAAAATTGGAAGCTACTCAAAGCCGCGTTTAAAAACAAAGACGTCTTTTGGAACTTTGAAAAGTTTCTGGTTGATCGAAACGGTGTTCCTAAAAAGAGATACGGCAGCACGTGGTCGAAAGACATCGCCAAAGATATCGAAACTCTCTTGAGCGAAGAAGAAGAGCAAGCCGGCGAAGACTTGTAAAAAATGTGAGCGCTACGCTCGCGTAAAAGAGGAAGAGAGAAAGAGAAAGGAAAAGAACAAAGGTTTCCCTCTGCTACGCGTATAAAGTGACGGCGCACTCCGATAAAGATTATCTCGGGTCGCTCGATAGAACGCAGTAGTATGAGAGAGAGAGAGAGAGAGAGAGAGAAGCGTGTTGATTCGTTGTATTAATAAATTTTACGAGTAAAGTTGAAGAGAAAAAGTTCGTTAGAAAAAGCGACAGAAGGACCCCTCCCCCAGCTCTTCTCATGACGGCGTCGACGACACACGAGGATTTCGAATACGCTCGATGGCTGGACTCGAACGTGAGTACGCTCGTGAAAGCGGACAAAAAAAACGCGTTCGAGGTTTTTTCCTTCGCCTCCGAGAACGCCAAAGATGCAAAGATATCCTACGCGCACATGGGGACGATGTGTGAAACCAAGAGAGGATTGTTCTGCGCGGCGTTTCAGTGCTCCACGTCTGGGTGCGAAGGGAAACCAGGGCAGCACGTTCGGTTTTGCACGAGCGAAGACAAGTGCGAGACGTGGACGGAGACGAAAGTGCCCATGTTTGGGTTGAACGCGCTGTGGTCGCCGGTGTTGCATTATCTGGAACAGACGGATGAGATTCTGTTGTTTTATAGCGAGAGCAGGAAGCAGTTATCCCCGGGCGGCGATGTGAAGCTCATTCGGACGAGAGACGAGGGAATGTCGTGGTCGGAACCGGAGACGATACTCACGCACGAATCACTCGGAGGCGTCCCGAAAGTCATCGCGAACAGAGTGTGCC
>JGI20155J14468_10003701_pt1 | contig 10531 bp, 1 predicted proteins | sample COG_05_FD_14468 | JGI IMG/M metagenome (IMG submission 14468)
TTACATATTCATAATAATAATTTTCAAATTCTAAATTACTATTATCAATAGTATATTTAGTATTATCTGAATCTATATTACTTATTATTACTAAACTGTTAGTTAAACCTAAATTACTTAAATCAAATTTATTATAAATATTTATAGTTTCATTAATTTCATTTAAATATATATTGCTATTAAAATCTAAACTATTTAAAGCAAATAGATATCTTTGATCATTAATATTTAAAGTATATACCCTACTTTCAGTAACAAAATGTAAATCAAAACTTATATTATAATAATAATAATAAGTATGAAAAACTAAATTACTATCATCAATAGTATATTTAGTATTATTTATATCTATATTACTTATTATTAGTAAACTATTAGTTAAACCTAAATTACTTAAATCAAATCTATCATAAATATTTACTTCTTCATTAATTTCATTTAAATATATATTGCTATCAAAATTTAAACTTTCTAAAGCTAATTCGTATCGTTTATCATTAATATTTAAACTATATTCTTTTCTTTCAGTAACAAAATGTAAATCAAAACTTATTACATATTCATAATAATAATTTTCAAATTCTAAATTACTATTATCAATAGTATATTTAGTATTATCTGAATCTATATTACTTATTATTACTAAACTATTTGTTAAACCTAAATTACTTAAATCAAATCTATCATAAATATTTACTTCTTCATTTTCATTTTCTAAATATATATTGCTATTTAAATTTAAACTATTTAAAGCAAATAGATACCTTTGATCATTAATATTTAAAGTATATTTTTTTATATTATTTTCAATTTTTAAATCAAAATTTATTATATATTCATAATAATATTTTTTAAAATTAATATTTGAATTATATATTATATCATAATAATTTTTTTTTTCAATATTACTAAAAAGAATTTGATCTTTACTAAATCTAAAACTATTAAAATTTAAATAATTATAAATATTTAAATTACTATTATTATCTGATATTATAAAAGTATTTAAATTATTATATATTAAATTAAATCTTCTATCAGTAACATTTAAATTTAAACTATTTAAATTTAAATTTGAATATTTATTCATTATTTCTATTGTAATATCATAATTAAATAAAGTATAACTATTATTAAAAATAATATTATTTGATTTTATTTTATAATAATCAGAATTAAAAATGTACTTTAAATTAAAATCTTTATCAACTAATGTTAAATCTAAATAATTTAAAATATTAAAATTCGAATTATTATTATTTAAAATTATATTACAGTTTTCTTTTATTTTTATTAAATTTAAATTACTTTTTTCAATTGATGAATTTTCTATTTCTATTATTAAATTTAACTTTTCATTATATTCAATATAATTTTTAATATTATTTATGATTGTATTTATTCCACTTTCATTTTCAAAAATTAAATTATCATTTTTAATTGATATTTTTTTTAAAGGTTTTTCATTAATATTTAATCTAAATATATCACTTTTATAATATGTATTATTATCTATTTTATAATAATCATAATATTCATTTTCAATAATACTAATATCAATATTATAATTAAATTTTTCTTTTTTAAATTGTTCATTAATTATTAATTTTTCATTATATAATTCAGTAGTTGAATTTGAATTTAAATATATATTATTGTTATAATATATATTTTTATTACTTTTTATTATTATTATTACATTACTTGATTCTATATTAGTATTATTATTATATTGAAAATAATTCAATAAATTTATATTTGAATTATTATTATCAATATTTATTGAATAATAACTTTGTTTAGGTATTATATATTTGATTAAATGTGTTTTTTTTTTTAAATAATAAATTATTTCTTTTGATTTATTAAATTGTGTGTTTATATTATTCATAATTTATAATTATTTATTAAAATAATATATATTATTTATTTAAACACTTGATATAATATTATATGTTTCAAATGTATCATCTAAACTTATTGTTATTTCATTTATAAATTCAATAATTAAATAATAATTTACTTTTATTTCATAATAATCACAATAATATAAAACATTAATTGGTAAATAATAATATATTTTATTATTATCTATATTTGATATAAATTTATCATTTATTTTATTATAATCATCTAAACCATCATTATTTTCATCTAATTTTAAAATATTACCATTAATATTATGACCTTTTAAAATTAAATTATTATTAAAATAATAATTTAATTCTTCTAAATCATTTTCTAAAGAAGAACTTATTTCTATATCTAAATTTATTATTTCTGAATTTTTAATTTCATTTAATAATATATCATATCTTAAATCATATCCTGTTAATATTTTAATATTACTATATTCTAATATTGATAAATTTATATTAAAAGTAAATTCTTTATTAATATAAGTATTCAAATAATTTTCTTTTAAATTTAAAATTTCATTATTAAATATAAAATATTCTGAACTTGTTGAAAAATTAATAATATTTCCTTTTTTATTAATATTATTTAAATATATTGTAGATATATTACTAATATCAGATATATATATTATATTATTTAAATTCAATTCTATTTCATTAAATAATAAATCATATCTTTTATCATTAAATGATAAATTTAATGTAAATCTTTCATCAAATTTATCTTTAAAAGTTAAATCAAAATTAAAATAATCATATATATAAAAAATACTAAAATTAAATTGAATTTTATTATTATTAATTATATTTATAATTATATTACTATAATCATATATTAATTCTATATCATCATAATTATAATTATATATATTAATATCATATAGATTTATATTATTAGTTATATTACTATTATTTATTAATATTGATATATCAGATAATAATAATAATCTATTTATTATATCAATATTAATAAATGATATATTTTCAAAAATTTCATCATCATCAAATTTAATTTTAATGTTTATATTACTAATATTTTTATTTTTAATAAATTCTATTTTATCCTCTTTTATAGTATAATTATCAGAAGTTTCATATTCTATATTTATATTATCTAATATTATGTTATTAGATAATAAATTTAATTGATTTATTTTTTCTTTAATATTATAATTTTCATAATTATTATTATTAATTACAATCATATCATGGTCATTTAAATAATTCTCAATTTTTTGTCTTAATAAGTTATATCTTTTATCAATAATAGATAAATTTATATTACTATTATTATTATAATTATCTATAATTATATCAATTGTAATATTATGTGTATATTCATAATTATTATTAAAATATATATTTGATTCTATTATATTATAATAATATGAATTTGGTAATATATTATTAAAACTTATTAAACTAATTGGTATATTTAATTCATTATTTAAATTACTAAATATATTAAATAAATTTATAATATCTTTTTCATTTGTAATATTTATATTACTATTAAATACTAAATTTTCAAAAACTAAATTATACCTTTTATCTATTATATTCAATTCTATTAAATATATATTACTATTCAAATCTATATCAATATAATCAAAATTTATTATATAATTTAATTCGATTTCATGTTTATATAAATACTTATTATTAAATTCTATATTTGAATTTTCTATTATTACATAATAAAATGTATTTTCTTCTATATTACTATAAATTATTTGATTTTTATTTAAATTTAAATTATTAAAATTAAAATCATCATAAATATTAATTATACTTTTATTTAAATTTAAATTTAAATTTAATAATAATGTATATCTTAAATCATATATTATTAATTTAAAATCATTATCTTTATTTTGAATACTAACATTTAAATCTATTAAATTTGAATAAATACTATATTCTGATATATTACATAAATTTAATATATTATTTTCAATTTTAATATAATCATTTTGATTTAATATAAAATTAAAATCATTAAAATCAAATCCTAATAAAGAATTATTTAAATTACATAAATTATAACTAAAATTATCATTTATTATATAAGTTGTAAATCTTATATTAAAAATTGTATCTAATAATATATCATATTTTATATCATTAAATTTAAAATTTAAATCAAAATTACAATTTATATTACATAATAATATATTTATATTTAATTCAAATTTTTTTTCATAAAATATATTTGAATTAAATTCAAAATAATAATTATCTGATTTTAATAATTTATATTCTTTTTCACTATTTAAATTATTATATATTACTGGAATTGGATTAATTTCATAATATATTAATCCAAATTGTTCTATTATATGAAATACATCTGTTAAATAATATTTATTTTTATTATTTATTAAACTAATAATTGTTTTATTTTTTAAGAAATCATTTAATAAATTAAAACGTATATCTTTAAAAATAAAATTATAAATATCATTTATTAATAATTCATCATCATATTTTAAATTAATAGTAATTGTATCATTCCATATTCCAGAATATTGATCAGGATAAATTTCTATTTTATTACCTGTTATTTCGTTATATATTGTATATATTGTATATATATAACCGTCTATTTCTATATTTTTTTCATTATTTACCAGTGTATTTAATTTAATATTATCAGAAATATCAAATGGAAATAATAATTCTAAATAATTATTTAATATATTAAAAAAATCAATAATTTCATTATTATTATCTATAATAATGAAATTATTGTTTTCAATATAAGAATTGAATATATATACAATTCTTAAATCAATTATATTTAATTTTATTATATTATTATATTCATCATTATAAGTTAATAAATAATCATCATTAAATCTATAAGTTAAATTTAAATTTAATATAAAATTCTCCATATAATCTATATTTTCAAAATTTAAATTTTTATCATTATCTAAACTAATATCAGAATAACCTATAATATTTATATCATAATTTATATTTGTATTATAATTTAATAATCTATTTATATTATCATTGATATTACATATTGTTTCATAAAATATTATAGTTATTTCTTCATTAACTAATGAATTTGATAATAAATTTAAACGTGAATCTTTTATATTAATATTTAATAAATGATTATTATAATCTGATATTGTTATATCATTAATATAAAAATTTATATCATAACTATATTCATTTTTTATAAAATTAATTGGATAATTATATATATAATTTATTTCCGGTTTTATATAAAATTCATTTAATGAAAATATATTTTTTTTTATTTTTATAAAATAATTATTTGATGTTGTTTCATTTTTTATTAAATTTGAAATAATATTAATATTATCACTATTTATTTGAAAATTACCATTATTATTTTCATTTATATTTGATAATAAAATATTTGATAAATCTGTATTTAATAATTCTACACCTATTATAGGTCTATTTATACTAATAATATTCCAATTATATAAATCTATATATCTATATAAATTACTTGTTAAATCTGTTATTTCATATTCTAATAATATATTTAACGATGTTAATAAATTAAAATCTAATATTTTATTCAAATTTATAAAACTTTTTTCTTTTTCTAAAACATAATCTTTATCTAAATCAACTAAATTTAATAATTTATTATAATTTTTATCAAAAATATTTAAAATATTACTATTTATTAATCTTATATTTTCATTATCTAATATATTAAAATTTATTATATTATAATAATGATATTTATTTAAATTTAAATTTAATATATTTGATTCTATATTATATAAATCTAAATTTGTATTTAAACTATATTTAAAATTTAAATTACTATTAAATAATTCATTAAAATCTAAAAATGATTCATATAAATTTATAAATTTATCATAATTAAATCTTTCATCTTCTACATTTAATTTTAAATTAAATCCTTCACTTAAATCTTCTAAAATATTAAATTTTATTTCAATATTATTTTCTATTAAATTATTTTGAATTGATATAACTACCATTATTAATTATTTAACACTATTAAATATTATAATCTATTAATATACTATTTTCATCAATTGTATTTCCTTTTAATATATCATTTAGAATATTTAATAAATTTATACTATTTTCATTAATTATAATAGTATTAGTATAACTATTAATTTCATCATTTAATATTGAATATCTTAAATCTCTAATATTAAGTTTCATATTTATATCATCATTAAATATTGATATAATATTTATATTTATATTAAAATTTTTATAAATATAATTATTATATATTAATGATAATTCTTGTATATCTATATTTGATATATAATTTATATTTTCAGAATTTAATGTTAATATAATTTCATTATTAAAAGAAACATTAGAATCATATTCTATTTCTTTTATTATTATTTTATTATATTTATAATTATTTTTATATTTTATTATATTATTTAATAAATTTAAATTTGAACCATCTGTAAATTCTAAATTACTATTTATTAAATTATATCTTATATCTTTCACATATATACCTATATTATTTTCAAATATATATTCATTATTATTTATATAAATATTACTATTATTTGAAAATAATATTATATTATCTAAATTTAATTTAAAAACTATACCTATATTTATTATAAATAAATTATGTGTATAATCATTTAAATAAATTATTGGTATATTTCTTATATTTATATTACTATCATTATATATTATACTTGAATCTATATTACTTTTAATATAATCATTATCATTTTTATCAAAACTTAATATATTATAATTTATATCTATTATTTTATCTAAATTATTATTTAATAAATAGTAATTCTCTTTTATTCCATTATTTTCTAATAAATTTATAAATAAATCATTAAATAAATTTAATCCATTATTATTAAATGATAATGGATTATTATTTGAATAAATATAATATGTTCCTTTTTCATTATTAAAAATATCTATTTTATTCAATCTTATATCATATATTGATATAGTATTTGATCCTATAAATTCATCTCCAAAATCTATATTTAAATTTAAAATTATATTTAAATAACTATAATTTTCATTTATTTTTAAAACATTTTGATTTATTAATAGATTTATATTTGATAATTTATCAATATTTGAATAATAATTATCTTTTTTGAAATTATAATTTATATTTAATATATTATGTCCTTTAAATATATTTTCATTATTAATTACTTTATTATCATCATCTAATTCTAATTTTAAATGATTTATCAAATCCAAATTACTTAAATTATTATTAATTATAATTGAATACAAATTTAAATTATTTATATAATTTTCAAATAAATTATAACGTTTATCATTAAATTTAAATAAAATATTACTATTATAATCTAAATAATCTAATCTTAAAATTACATTCAATTCTTTTTCTATATAAATATCATCAAATAATAAAGTATTATTTATAAAATTTATATTTGAAAGTATTTCTAAATATGAAAAATTTATATTATTTAAAATTATTCCATTTTCAAGTAAATCATATTTATTATCAATTATATTTGATGATAAATTTAAAACATAATCACTTGATAATATATCTATATTACTATTATATGATAATATATTTATTATATTATTCACAAATAATAATCCATTTCTATTATCATTAAAATATATTAATTTTTCCAAACTTTTATTTTTTTCATAATTATTATATAAATTTATATAATAAATTTCACTACCTATTATATAATAAATTTCTTTAAAATCACTTAAACCTAATATTTTTAATTCATTAAATTTAACTATTGTATTTTCTATTAAAATTTGTATATCATTATCATCTAAATTTATTTTTTTTATTTTATCATACATAAATAAATATAAATTATTATCAATTAAAATTACATCATATATATTATCATTAGATAAATCTATAATTAATTCTTCAACATTATTATAATTATAATTATATTTTATTATTTTATTATCATATATTAAATATAAAAAATTATTATATTTTATTAATTTTTTAAAATCATTAATAATATCAATATCAATATCAATATTTGATAATAATAATTCATTATCTAAATTAAATTTATAAATACAATTTCTTTGAGTATTTTGTATTAAATATATATAATTATCAATTAATATACCATCACTTATATATATTATATGATTTGGATCAGAATATATTTCGATTTTTCTAATTCTATATGATATTAAATTAAATTCTATTAAATATCGACTATGATGTGGTAATATATATAATTTTTCACCATTATTATCAAATATATATTTTTTTTCACCATTATTATCAAATATATATTTTATTGAATTTCCTATTTCATTATCAAAATATATTATATCTTTAATTCTATCTGTAATTGTATTAAATATACATATTTTAACTCTATTTATTAAATAAATATTATTATTTATTGATTTTATTAATTTTAAATTATTACTAATATCAATATCAATATCAATATTTTTTAAATTTTTATTATATATATTATATATATATAATTTTTCACTATTTATTAAATAAATATTATTATTATATTCTAATATTCCATCATTTATATTTGTATTAATATTACATTCTAAATTAAATTCTATATTATTATTTAAATTACTATAACTATAATTATATAAATTTATATTAATAATTATTTGAGTATCATTATAATAATTGAAAAATATACTTTCATTTTTTAAATTTAAATTAAAATATTCAGTATTTATACTTTTTATTATATATTTAAAATTAAATAATTCTTTATTTATATTTTCATCTACTAATAATAAATTACTAAAATTAAATTCTTTTTTATCATCTGTTATAAAATTATTAGTATTTAAAGTAAAATCTAATACATTATTAGTAATATAAAAAGTTAATCTACTATTTATTTTATTTAAAAAAATTGCTCTAATATTTATAATATATTCTATATCATATATATAATCAAATTTATTAATAAATAAATTACTATTATTTAATAATCTAACATTTTCATTATTATTTTCAATATTATAATCTAAGTATTCATAATATTCAAAATTATAATATTGATTTAAATTTATATTACTATCATTATCTATAATTAAATAAATATTACTATCACCACTTAAATTTATATTTGGTATTAAATTTGAATTTTCTTCATGTATATTAAAAGTTAAATTTAAATTATATGAATTATCTATTTCTAAATAAATTAAAATATTTATATTATATGTTATAGATCTCCATTCTGGCCTTATTATTAAATTATAATCTATTATATCATATGCATTTTGATTATTATATAAAAATAATGCGGATTCTGGTTTAATTGATAAATTACTATATATAATATTACAATTATAATCATTATCAATTATAAAATCATTTAAATTACAAGTTATAATATTATCATCAAATGTATTTATATTTATTATTTTTTTACTTGAAAAATTTATTAATGCTAAATCATATCTATAATCTTTTATTTTTAAACTATAATTATTTAATAAATTATTCAAAAAATATAAATTAAAATTTATATAATAAGTATTTACACTAAAACTATTTGTAAAAGTTATTTTATAATTATTTTCATCTATTATATATTTTTTAATATTTAAATTAAAATTGCTAAATTTTATTTCATTTGAATTTAAATTTAAATTATTTAAATTAAAATTATCAAAAATATTTATTTCTTCATTTATATTATTTAAATTTATATTACTTATAAATTCTAAATTACTTAATAATATATTATCACGTCTATCATAAATATTTAAATTATAATTTTTAATTTTATCAGATAATAATAAATTAAAATTTATTTCATATTTATAAAAATAATTTTCATTAAATATTAAATTACTATTATTTACTATAGAATAATAATCACTTTCTATTATATCATTTATACTTATTAAATCATTTGTTAAAGTTAAACCTAAATTACTTAAATTAAATCTATCATATATATTTATTTCTTCATTTTCATTTTCTAAATATATATTACTATCAAAAATTAAACTTTCTAAAGCTAATTCATACCTTCTATCATAAATATTTAAACTATATTCCTTACTTTCAGTAACAAAATGTAAATCAAAATTTATTACATAATTATAATAATAAGTATGAAATTCTAAATTACTATCATCAATAATATATTTACTATTATCTGAATCTATATTACTTATTATTACTAAACCATTTGTTAAACCTAAATTACTTAAATCAAATTTATCATATATATTTATTATCTCATTTTCATTTTCTAAATATATATTGCTATCAAAAATTAAACTTTCTAAAGCTAATTCGTATCGTCTATCATAAATATTTAAACTATATTCTTTATTTTCAGTAACAAAATGTAAATCAAAACTTATATTATATTCATAATAGTAAGTATGAAATTCTAAATTACTATCATCAATAATATATTTACTATTATCTATATCTATATTACTAAATTTTATTTCATTTTCAGTTAATCCAAAATTACTTAAATTAAATCTATCATAAATATTTATTTCTTGATTTTCTTCAATTATATTAACATTGCTATCTAAATTTAAACTATTTAAAGCTAATAAATACCTTTCATCTTTAATATTTAAATTATAAT
>JGI20155J14468_10003704_pt1 | contig 10519 bp, 13 predicted proteins | sample COG_05_FD_14468 | JGI IMG/M metagenome (IMG submission 14468)
GCCTACTCACTACATTTTCTAAATGATTTGAATATGTTGTACCACTTTTTTTTAATTTACCTGCATGTTTTAACTTTGCAAATAATTCTGCATTTTCTAATAATGTCATTTTGTTTTCCTTTTAAAAATAGAAAAAAATTTCAGAGATTCATTTTTTGATAATTTCTTATTTTTTGTTTGGCAGTAATTAGTTGTAAATGTACATTTTGGACATCCTCCCCACTCCTCTTCTTCTGACACTGCTTTCTTTTGTTTTGGATCAACAGGACAATCACATTCATTAAGTAAATCAAAACATGTCTCCATAATCTTTTCAAAATTTTCATAAATCATTTTACTGCATCCGTTATATCCATCTGACGTGTTGTCAAACAAATGGATTACTCCATCTTCATAATACGCATCAATATCATTTGATTCTGATTTTGTTAAAATTTTGCTTGCATTAAGTAAAACATGAGTAATTGTATGGATTTTTGAATCTGTTACAATTGAATTTTTTACATCTGATTTTATTTTTGTTCCAAATTCGGATGGAATAAAAATACTTGTACAATAATGCTTTGAATTCCAATTAAAATTATTCCAAGTAGATATTGAATCTCCATTAATTGTTTCAAATTTATCAGCTGAATCATTATAATTTCCTTTTAAATATCCGGTAATAGTTCGATTCATATCAATCAACCCATAACGTAAAGTAATTTTTGTTGTTGTAAAGTTAATTTCTTTTTTAATTGATTTTTTTTCAGATACCTGTGTTAGTGATGTTTTAACAATTGGAATTGTTCTTTTTTGTATTTCATCAGACTTTTTTAAATATGCAGTTGCTCCATTTTGAGTTTTAACTATTGACTCCACTTGATAATTTTTTTTGTTAAAATGATATATTCCATTTTGATGAAGTTGATAATATCCAGCAGGTACGTCTCTAGTTCCAATTTTTTTGGAATTATGAATAATTGTTATTTCTCCTGATGCTCCTCTAAGATTAACACTATTTGCAAATTCAAAGAATTTTGATTTATCTGATTCAATTGCTGCATGCTTCTCCATACCAATTGCAACTGTATGTTTTTCTGAAATTATGGAATTGTTCTTATTGATTTCAACGTGATGGTTTTGATTAAGATATTCTGGAATATTTCTTGCAAAATAGTGACATGTCGCATCCTCTGGATCAAACACACAAATCGCATATGATTTTTGTCCTTTCCTTCCTGCACGCCCAATTCTTTGAACAAATGAATCATATTCATTTTTGAATGCAGAAATTACTACATCGACATTACCAATATCAATTCCTAATTCTAGTGTAGGAGTACATGATATGATGTCTAATTCTCCTTCTTTCATTTGCGATTCATACAACTTTCTATCTTTTTGATCCAATCCTCCTCGATGAATTTGGATTCTTATCTCCTCATTCATGGATTCTACATTTGATGCTAAAAACTCTGCATCATTGTGAGTATTACTAAACACTAATTGTTTTGAATTCTTCTTATGACAAATTGATGAAATCATTTCCATTGTGGTTCTTTGACCAAATTTTCGTGGCATAATAAAAAACTGATGCATATTTTGTTTTCTTTTAAATTTACTTTTGATGTATGAAAATGAATTTATTGGTAGATCAAACATGTTTGAAAAAAATTCTTTTGAATTATCTAATGTTGCAGATGATCCTATTATTTGAAATTCTTTCATATGGTTTCTCATTCTTTTTAATACATGATACACATTAGATCCATGAAAACTCGTATAGGAATGTGCTTCATCCATCACAATTATTTTTGCATTTTTAAATAATTGATTCCATTTTTTATCCTGTAAAATTAAATGATAGTTGATAAAATCAAAATTTGTTGCAAGAACAATTGTTTTTTTGTATGATTCTGTAATTATTTTATCCTTGTATTGAGAACTTTGTCCTCCGTGAATTGAGTATGTAGAAATTTTCTCATCTAATTGACACTTTTGAATTAAATCAGTAATTTTTGATACTTGATCATCAATTAATGCATTTAATGGATACACTAGTAATACAAAAACTCCCTCGATTGGCTTTTCTGATATTTTTTGTAAAATTGGTATGATGAATGCTTCTGTTTTTCCTGAGCCTGTTGGCGCTGATATGATGGAATTTTTCCCTTGCAATATTGAACGAATTGACTCTTCTTGGAATGGAAGGAATCCTGAAAACCCATATTTTTTTAATCCTTCAATTATGTTTTGTGACAATATGTCATCTAGACTTTCTATGGGTATTTTTTCTGGTTCTAATGAGATTAATTTCTCATAATGTACAATTGCTAATGTTTGATTTCTATGTCCTTCTACTAAATCATGTATTATCTTATCATTACTAATTTCTAATTTTGGAATTTTATTAATATCAAATAATATACTATCTGGTAATGTAATTTTTAATTCGGTTGTAATTTTTTTAGGTACTACTTTCTTTGTAATATTTCTAATTTCATCAGGGAAATATGGTTCTGAATTTTCTGGACCATTACAATTATGCGGTTCATCTGTTCTAGCATCTAATGGAATGAATTTGCCGCTGTCTGATTTGAATTCTTCATCCCAATAAATCTCTGAACCGCAACCCTTTGAGCATTGTTTTGTTCTTCCTGAATAATTTACACCATAGGTTGGTTTTCTGGGAGTGATTTTTTCTGGATTACATTTTGGACAAATTCCTGGTCCTGCTAAGTCTTTCAAGTTTTTTGAAAGTTTTGTTTCACAAATGGGACAGAATTTCATCTCTCTTGCCTTAATTTTTTTTTCTCATAAAAGGATTTTTTAATAATTCTTAATCAATTACGAGCTAATGGTTTACATGAATTGAAAAGACAAGATTATCTTCAGTATTGTTATTGTATAATTATGAAAACTCAAAAAGAATTAAGATCATTAAAAATTAATTTAATGAAATCATTGAATGGATCAAATAGTGAATATTTTGGATTATCATTAGAAACCTTGATTGATAATGGTTAATTTTATGCACAAATTAACATAAGATATCTCATATTGGTAATCCTTTGAGGCTCCCACTATGATAACTGGCAATGTAATTTTAGCATAAAACTTATTCTTCGTATCCGACGGTTTTCATCCCGAAACATGGTTTGTTTCCCTTACTCCAACATTTGCAAGAACATGAAACAGCTTTCCCACTTTTTATATTTTTGACTACTTTGTGAAAAACTCCTTCTCTAATTTTTGATTCAATGGATATTGTTTCATATTTGTTAGAATTTTGATCTGGATCAACCATATGAATTAATTAAATATCTCACTAAAAAAAGAAACTCTCGAAGAATTAATCTGGAAGATTACTCAAACATGTGTCTGTTTTGATGTATATTCAAAATTCTTAAACTATGATATTTTACAAATCATATGGCAAAGTTTAGTGTGGAACTTCCAATTTCAAAAAAACCTACCGATCTTGAATTAAAGAAATTAAAAGAATATTTCAAAGAAATGCCAGTACCTGAGATTCTTACTGGTCTTAAATTTGCAAAAAGTAGATGGCATGCTAAAGATGCAGGAACTCTGAAAGTTGGAAGAAAAAGTATTGTTCAAAAAGAAGTGCATTCAGTGACCACTGAACAAGCTCAATGGAGATTAAAGAATTGGAAAATGATGATATCTAATTATCGTAGAAGGGGTTATAGTTATCCAACAATATCTAGAATTAAAAAAATTCTAATTCAAANGAGTAAAAAGAAATCTAAATAAAAATATCTGATTTTCTTTCAGATACTTGCTGTCTTAATTGTGTTGGAACTTCTGGAATTGATGATTTTGTTTGTCCTGCAATTACGTTGTGTGCTTCTTCTAAAATTGCAAGTGTATCTGAATTTGTTTCTGGTGTTGAAGTAAAGTTATCATCCATTCCTACTGAGGATCCTGACATTACATCTCCTAGTATTTGTGACAAGTCTTGCATTGAAGCATTTGCTTCTGGCATAATTCCGCTTAGTGATGGACTTAATCCTTTAATTATTGACATACAAGGACTTAATGTTACTACTACATCTCCGAGTTCTGAGACTGTATCTAATCTTAATTTTACTTGTTCCATGGATAATTTTGCTCCACTAACCATGTTTTTCATTTTTCTAACTTGTGTTAATTCCCCAGCATATGCTTGTGCGTAAGCTGGTTTGTTGTTTCTTTGTGCATTAACTATTTTTTCAAATATTTTATCGTGTTTTGTTTGTAATTTTTCATTAATTCCTGATAATTTTGAAATTTGTGCTTGTAATTTTTTTTGTGCAAAATCTATTCTGTTCTTTAGTGGTTCATCAGGCTTTACTTTGCCTATTACTTTTTGAGATATACTTTCTCCCTCTGTTTTATTCCATGAATTACTTAACATCTTATTTTCGCTAAATTCCCTTGATTTTTTTCTTTTAAACAGATTTGTAACTCTGGTTGCCGTACCTTCAGTTACACAATGTACAGTTACACATTATCCGAAAGTAAAAGTAAATGCTTGAAATCCTTTACCTTCAATTTTTATCTCCATGATATGGGATATACTTGTTTCAGTGTTTATGATGTTGTACATTCCTGCATTAGAAACATCCATTTTATTTTCAAATTTAATGTCTAAACCTGCATGTTCTTTTGTTAGTGGAACTCCATCAAGAAATATTTCTAATTGCGCATTATTTTCTGTAACGATGTTTACTTCTTTTGCATCAAATAACACTTTGATTGATCCATTTGCTTCTGTTAATTCCATACTGTCTTCATTATTTTTCCAATTTCCAATTGGATAAAATTTATTCAATTCAATATTATTTGGTTCACTATATTGTACAATTCTTCCTGGTTGAAATCCTTCATCATTTCCTAGTTGATTTCTATTTTGTGCAAATTTATAGCCAAAATATAATTCTGGGGTTCTAAATAATGTATGTTCAAATTCTTCTATTGAAACTAATTTGTTTTCAGATATGTTGTCCAAATCTAATGCTATTGATCTTTCATCAAGTAGTTGTTGAATGATTCTTTCTGTTTCTTGATATGATCCTTCGCCAATGTGATCATATCTTAAATTACCTTCATGATCTGCAATGTATTTTCTTGGCCAATAATTGTTCTCAAATGCTTTCCACGTTTTCATATCGTTATCCATAACTACTGGATAAGTAATCCCGTATTTTTCAATTGCAATTTCAACATTTTGTGGATCTTTTTCAAATTCAAATTCTGGTGAATGTATTCCTACAATTAACAATCCTTGTTCAGAATATTTTTCATCCCATGATGTAATGAAGGGTAATGTCCTAATACAATTAATGCAACTGTATGTCCAAATGTCGTATAATACTACTTTATTCTCCATTCTTTTGACTAATTCTTCAGGTGATGTATTGAGATAATGTGCAATTCCCACCAAATTTGGTGCTTTTTTAGTACCTAACTCTTGATTTGTTATTGTTAGTTCATCTAATCCTGTGAATAATATCATCAAAAACACTATTCCAGTTATGATAATCCCTCCAAAAATTATACCCGTTTTTATTTCCACATTCATCCTAACATCACAATCTCATTTAGAAGTGGAAAATTTGCAATATATGCAAGTTGGTTTGTAAATATTAAAATTCCTAATAAGATAATGAATCCACCTAATACGATATTGTAATATTTCAAATGTTTTGTCATTGAGGAAATAATTTTTGTAGATTTAGAAAAAAATATTCCTATTAAAATAAATGGAATTCCTAAACCTATCGAATATGCTAATAGTAAAGTAAATGATATTGATGGTGTTGTTGCAGCTAAAGTAAGTATTGTTCCTAATATTGGTCCCACACATGGTGTCCATGCAATTGCAAATGCTAAACCAAATACAAATGACATTGGATAACTTGATTTAAAATTTTTAATTTGAAATTTTTTCTCTTTGTTTAATGAATTAATTTTTGTAGATGCAATTAGAAATATTCCAAAGGTAATAATAATAATTCCGCAATGCCGTTTAGGCTGTTTGATATTTGATTGATATTTTCCGATAATATACTATTGATTAAAACTCCTAAAGTTGAAAAAATAACAGAAAATCCTAAAACAAAAAATATCGTATTTGCTATTATGTTGATTTTATTAATTTTAAAATTTGTTTTTTGATCATTATTAATTTCTGTCAATGTTGTTCCTGAAATATATGCTAAAAAAGCTGGAATCATGGGTAAAATACATGGTGCGATAAATGATGCTAACCCTGCTGAAAATGCTATCAGTATTGTAGGATCTTCCATATGGTGAATTCATTATTTTTATTTTAAAGCCTTCTTACGACTTTTGACTAATTCTAATACAATCCGTTTTTATCTAGGCTTTTGATACTTTAGATATGAATACACGATTTGTAATTGTAGGCGTTACTCTTGCAATTGTTATTACTATTGCAGTAATTATTGGTTCACCGGCAAATCCATTAAATTTGGACTTTGGCGGCATGGATGCTCAACGATAATTAAAAGAATTTCTTATAACCTAATTCAAATATTTTTAAGGATTTTTCAATATCTGAATTTTTTAGCCATGCTGTAACTGATATTCTTAATCTAGCTTGATTCTTTGGTACGGTTGGATATCTAATTGGTTGCGCAAATACCCCATTTTTAAATAAAAATTTACCAAATTCCATTGCTTTCTTTTCATCCCCCACAATTATTGGTATGATTTGAGTTTTTGAGTTAATTTCATAACCAATTGCTTTTAAGCCATTTGATAATCTTTCTATGTTATTTTCTAATTTCTTTTTTTGAATTTCTCTATTTGATTGGATTCTCATAATTGAGTGTTCTACTAGAAATGATGGTAATGCCGATGTGTAAATAAAAGATTTTGATTTATTTATGCATAAATCAATTATGTTATTTTGTGCTGCAACATATCCTCCAAAGGATCCTAATCCTTTACTTAAACTACTGATGTACAAATCAATTTTTTTTCCAACGTTAAAATAATTTGGGGTTCCTTTACCATCTTTACCTAAGACAAAATCTCCATGTGCATCATCCACAACAGTTATTGCATTAGTTTTTTGTGAAATTTCTGTAATTTCTTTTAGTGATGATAAATCCCCATCCATACTAAATACTCCTTCAGTAATAATGAATTTATTTTTCCCTTGTTTTTTTATTTTTTGATTTAAATCATTCATATCATTATGTTTGTAAATAGAAATTTTTGCACCTGATAATTTACATGACTCAATAATACTGGCATGGTTTAATTCATCACTAAGTATAAGATCTCCTTTTTTGGCTATTGCCGATATGGCTCCTAAATTTGCCATATATCCTGTTGGATAAATGAGACTATTTTGTTGTGATTTATGTTTGGCAAGCATTTTTTCTATTTTTTCATATGATTCATCATTCCCAGATACTAGTCTGGAACTTGATTGAAGTTGATTGGTCTGAATTTTTGTAATTGGAATGCCCAGATAATCATTTGAGCATAAGTTGATTAGTTTCTTATTTTTAATTTTAATGTGTGCTCCTTGAGCTTTTCCATATCGTAATTTTCTATGCAAATTATTTTTTTTAATTTCTACTAATTCTGAATCAATAAAATTGAGTTTATGCTTCAAGACCAATTTTTTCAATCATTTTACGGTCTTTTTGGGCATCATTTCCATCCATTGTTAGGTACCCTTGAGTGATAATTCCATTTGCTCCACTTTGAAGTAATTCTTCTCCTGAATCATCCAAGTTCGTTTCTCTACCTCCAGAAATTTTGATCACTGATTCAGGTAATAGAAATCGTATTACTGAGAATATTCTGGTAATTTCTGAATTAGGTAAATCAACTTGTAGTTCTAATGGTGTTCCTGGTACTGGAACTAGTATGTTTATTGTTACTTCTTCAGGATATATTCTTGCTAATTCTAATGTCATTTCTATTCTTTGTTCTCTAGTTTCTCCTAACCCAATAATTCCTCCAGTACATAATTCCAATCCTGCTTCTCTTGCAATTTCAAGTGTATCGAGTCTATCTTGATATGTGTGAGTTGTGCATATTTCTGAAAATTTTGATTCTGCTGTTTCTAAATTATGATTATATCTTTTTACTTTGAGTTCTTTTAGTTTTGTAGCTTGTTCTTTTGTAAGAAAACCCAAACTACACTCTACACTTATTCCTACTTTTTCATTTATTTCTGTGATGATTTTACAGACATTAGTAAAATCTTTTGATGATGGCTCTCTCCAAGCAGCAACCAGACAATATGATTCTGCTCCCTCTTCTTTTGCTTTTTTAGCTTTAGTTACAACTTCTTCTGGTGTAGGTAATTGATATGTCTCTATACCTGTATCAAAAAATGCTGATTGTCCACAAAATGTACAATCNTCACTNCATGCATTTTTTTTAATATTGTTTAATTGTTCGACATCTACTTTGTTTCCATTATAATCTCTAGTAATCTCATTAGCACATTTAGCTAATTCTTTAAGATTTTCATCAGGTATGTTGAATAGCTTTTTTGCATCTTCTGCAGTAATTCTTTCTCCAGAAAATACCTTTTCTTGACATTCTTTTATGAATTCCAAGTTATTCATGATGGAACATTTTTCATTCCATTTATAAAAATATGGGAATTGTTAACCTAGATAATTTTAGGGGTTAACAGTCAAAAAGTCTTTGATTTTGCCACCTGGATGGTCTTAATGGTTTTCTTTAGTAGTAATTCCAGTTCATTTTCTTGTATTGATAGTGGTGGAACCAACATTACGATGTTGCCTAATGTACGAAGGTATATGCCCTGTTTTTTCCCTTCTTCAAAAAATACCTTATTGATTGATTTTTTTGTACGTATTGGAGTTTTCCTATTTTTATTTGATACTAATTCTATCCCCATTAGCATTCCCTTATGTCTAACATCTCCAACAATATCTATATCTAAAATTTCTTGATAATATTTTTCAAATATTTTGGATGTTTTTTGTACTTTCTTAATTAAATTATGTTTTTCATACATCTGAAGATTTTCATTTGCTACTGCTGCTGCTATTGGATTTCCAGTATATGTATGTCCATGGAAAAGATGTTTCCAGTCATTAAAATCTCCTGAAAATGAATCATAGATTTTTTTATTTGCAAGTGTAGCTGCCATTGTTAGATATCCACCAGTTAGCATTTTTCCATAGGCTACTATGTCTGGTATGCTTTTCTGATCTTGATATTGTACCATTGATCCTAATCGTCCAAAACCTGTAGCAATTTCATCTAACACAAATAGTATATTGTATTTTTTACATAATTCACTAATTTTCTTTTGAAAATCTTTGGGATAAATTATCACTCCTCCGGCCATTTGTGCACCACTTTCCATTATGAAAGCTGCAATGTCATTATTTTTAGAAAATCTTTTTTCAATTTTTTCCAAACAATGATTTTGATAATCAGATGAAGTAAATCCTTTAGGCAATCGATACTCATTAGGAACTGGAAATTGAATAGTTGAAAATAATTGTTTTTTAAATTTTCCAAAAAATTCTGGAACATACCCTACAGACATTGCACCAAATGTATCTCCGTGATATCCGTTTTCTATTGTTGCAATCTGTGTCTTTTTTGTCTCTCCAATATTCTTCCAATACTGTAATGCCATTTTTATGGCAATTTCCATGGCTGAGGATCCATTATCTGAATAAAACACTTTATTCATCCCTGGAGATATTTTTATCAAATTTTTTGCTAACTTTTCCACTGGTTCATTTGTTAGGTTAAACAGCGATGAATGTTGTATTTGCTTACTTTGTTTTGTAATTGCTTTAATTAATTGGGGATTAGAATGACCCCAAACATTACACCACATAGATCCGACTGCATCAATTATTTTGTTACCTTTTTCATCTATTAGCCAAATTCCTTTACCTTTTGTTATTGTATCAAATGAGGACCATTCTCTCATCTGTGTATTTGGATGCCATACTGAACTTTTCAATTATTACTATTTATTTTCAGAACTTAATAATTCGTTGTTCTCTTACTATAATGTGCTAAAATGTTAGTTATTCAATTGCTTTTTCTCTAAATTGTCTTGATGATATGCCCGTTGTTTTTTTAAATTTAGTATTTCTTTGTATTTTTGTCTATATCGTTTGTTTTGGGCACGTCTTCTTTCTTTATCTTCTTTCTTCAAATCATTCAAAAATTCCAAATCCATGAAAATACTTTTAATATTTTTATATTAAAATAATAATTTTTTTTCATAGTAATTAGAAATTTTTATTCTACAGTTTTTGAATATTTTGGATTGTTTTTCAAGGTCATATTTCTATTGAAATATGTATTTTTTCACAAAATTGGGGTATTCTACAAATGTAGAATTACAATATCTATGACTTATTCTATAATTGTACCATGAAATATGTATAACAATTATGTATTACGATGTAATATGAGCACAGATCTAATTAATGCTAGCAATTCGTGTAAAGACATAATTTTGAGTAATATTTTATTCAAACCT
>JGI20155J14468_10003706_pt1 | contig 10512 bp, 9 predicted proteins | sample COG_05_FD_14468 | JGI IMG/M metagenome (IMG submission 14468)
GTAGGGGAATCGAACCCCTCTTTCCAGGATGAAAACCTGAGGTCCTAACCGATAGACGAACGGGCCATCAGGGTGCAAATTTAATTTAAATTTTAATATTTCAATAAGATTTTGAAAATATTACTTTATAACGTGCAGGTTTACCAGAATAAATACATGTAAGACCTTTAGGATCAACATCTTCAGGTATACATCTAATTGTAGCTTTTGTTTCAATTTTAATAGCTTCCTCAGTCTCTTTTGTACCATCCCAGCCTGCTATTACAAAACCTCTTTGATTTGATATCAAATCTTTGAACTCATCATANGAATTTACTTCATGAGTGTTTTTCTTTAATCTCTTTTTTGATTCTGAGNTCATTTCTGATTGAACTGAACTTATTGAAGAACTTAAAAGCTCTAAAAGATTTTCATATTCTGCAGATACTTTTTTAAAATTATGTCTGTAAAATACCTCAAATTGATTATTCTCAATTTCTTTCTCTCCTATAACTACTCTCATAGGAATTCCTTTAACTTCAGAATCATTGAGTTTAAAACCAAGGCTCATGTTTTCTCTATTGTCTATTTTAACTCTAATTCCATTGCTTTTCAATGAATTGAATAATTCATCTGTTTTATCTATTATTTTTTTAGGATCATCTTTAGACTTTATCAAAGGGATAATAATAATCTGAATAGGAGCTAATAAGGGAGGAAGAACTAATCCAACATCATCACTATGTGACATAATTAGGGCTCCCATAAGTCTAGTTGAGACTCCCCATGAAGTTGCCCATACATATTCTAATTTTCCTGATTTATCTGCATACTTAACATCGAATGCTTTAGCAAAGTTTTGACCCAGAAAGTGTGATGTACCTGCTTGAAGAGCCTTTCCATCTTGCATTAATGCTTCAATACATAAAGTTTCTTCAGCTCCTGCAAACCTTTCAGATTCAGATTTATATCCTTTAACTACTGGCATTGCCATGAATTTTTCAGCAAAGTCAGAATATATATCATTAATTAGCTTAGTCTCGTTTAAAGCTTCTTCTTTTGTAGCATGAGCTGTATGACCTTCTTGCCAAAGAAATTCTGCTGTCCTTAGAAATAATCTTGTTCTCATCTCCCATCTAACCACATTAGCCCACTGATTAATAAGAATTGGTAGATCTCTATATGATTGAATCCAATTCTTATAAGTACTCCATATTATGGCTTCACTTGTAGGTCTAACAATCAATTCCTCCTCAAGTTTAGAATCTGGATCAACAATTAATTTACCTTTTTTATCAGGATCATTTTTCAATCTGTAATGAGTAACTACTGCACACTCTTTTGCAAAGCCTTCTGCATTTTTTTCTTCTGCTTCAAATAAAGATTTTGGAACGAATAAAGGAAAATAAGCATTTTCATGACCTGTGTCTTTAAACATTTTGTCTAACTGTGATTTCATTAATTCCCAAATTGAAAAACCATAAGGTTTTATAACCATACATCCTCTTACAGCTGAAGACTCAGCTAAGCCAGCTTCTGAAACAATATCATTGTACCACTTTGAGTAATCTTCGTTTCTTGGAGTAATCTTTTTTCCCATTTAATAAATCTTATTTTGAATCATTATAAATGGCATAATTATTGCACATAAATAAGTGAAGTAAAAGTAATAATTTAGATTTATAAATTTATTCATAAATTTATACAAATGGTAAAAGTTTCAAACATATTCAAGCTAATGATCTTTTCAGCTTTTTTTATAAGCTGTTCCTCATATCAACTAGCATCCTATTATGATGATAGTGATGGGATTTATTCATCTAATGAAAGAGGGCTTGATTATGAAGTCGTTTTCAAAGATTTTGCAGATGAATCACTAAATATAAACTCATCTGAAGAATTAGACTCAGGTAGTTTACCATGGGGAGCTAATCCTGATTCGATTGAAATTGTAAACAATTTCTTTCCTAGCTTTGGAAGATTCTACTATAATCCCTTTTATCATAACTCGGCATTTAATCCATTTTTCTCATACAATGGATCATTTATAAATTATGGCTTTAGACCTCCCTTTTTCTATAATAGTTATGCATATGAAATGGGCTATCCATTTTATGGGCCAATGAATTTTTATTTCTCTCCTTATGCAACTTCATTAGGAAATTACTACTGGTATATGATGCGTTATTCAAGAAATTATCCATGGTACTCAGGAGATATATATAATAATTTAGCTGATAATCAGTATAGACAAGAACCATCAAGAGTAAACTTCAGTAACTCTGCTTCAAGGAGAGGTGAAAAAAATTCATCCACTAACAGTACTAGAAAAAATGATAGACAAGGAGTAGGTGTTTCAGGTATATTCTAGAGTTGCTTCATATGGAGGAATTTATATGGATAGATCAGGTGATCCTGAATTTGGACGAATTGATAACAATCTTATTGGAGTTTATTCAAAAGCAAATCGTAACTCTAGAAACATTTCTAGAAACAGCTCGATACCAAACTTAAGCTCTATTAAAAGTGATTATGTAAGAGAAGCTTATAGACAAGTCAGATCAGTTAATCCAAGTCAAAGAGGAAACTCATTTAACTATTCATCTGCTAGATCTAGATCTAATTCTTATTCTCCCAATCAATCTCAGTTTAATAATTCATCTACAAGGTCATACTCTTCCCCATCAAGATCATCTCAGGTTGGAAATATGAGCTCTTCTCGTTCAAGCGGAAGTGTTGGAGGNGGTGGATCAAAAGGTGGAAGTGCATCTGGTTCAAGAGGGGGTGGTAAGATTAANTAAATGTCTANAACAAAGTTTTTACTTTACATATTCATAATTACTTCTACATTTTCCTTTTCTCAATCATATGAAGATGTCTTAAGATACAACTCGTTTTCACAAGAAGGAACATCTAGATTTAATGCAATGGGTGGAGCATTTGGCGCTTTAGGTGGAGATGTTTCTGCAATTTCTGTAAACCCTGCAAGTTCTTCTATTTTTATTGATTCAGAAATTGCTATATCGTTAAACTACAAGAGTCAAAGAATTAAGAATTTGCTGAATAATTCTAAATCTGATTCTAAAAATGATTTTTTATCATATGCAGGATTAGGAGCTGTGCTTGTTTATGAGAATAGAAAATCAAAATTATCAGTTGGATACAATTTAAACATGATAGGTGATTTTAAAAATTCATTTAATTTATCTGGAAAAAACAATACTGGAATAGATAGTTATTTCTTATACTATGCTGATGGAATACCTTCAGAAGATTTATTGATTTATGAAGATGAAACTACGCAAAGCGTATATAATTATTTAGGTAATAATTATGGGTTTGCAGATCAACAAGCTTTTCTTGGGTATCAGAGTTTTATTATTAATGAATCTGATGATGGGTTAAATAATTATGTTTCTAATTCATTATATAATGAATTGAATCAAAATTTAGAGGTGAATAGATTAGGTAACCACCTAAAACATAGTTTCAACATAGGAACTTCATTAAATAAGAATCTATTTGCAGGAATAAACATTAATTTTCATGAGACAAATTTTGAGGAAACAAAATATTTTCAAGAATACGGCTATTCAAGTAGTTCTAATGTCAAACGGGTTTTACTAAAAGAAAATTTACTTGCTCTAGGAAATGGAGTTTCTTTTCAGTTAGGTACTATACTGAAAGTGAGACAGTTAAGGCTTGGCTTTTCATACACTACCCCTACTAAACTTAAAATTAAAGAAGAGAACTCTCAGTATGTAGAAACTGATATAACTAAAAATGATGAGTTAATTACTTATGAAATTGATCCAAACGTTATCAATATATATGATGAGTATCAACTTACAATTCCATCTAAGACACTTTTTAGTTTAGCTTATATATTTAGCAAAAGAGGGTTAATTAGTTTAGATTATGAAATAACTAAATTCAATAATTCTAAGTTTGATGATAATAAAGATTCATACCTAAATTCACTTAACTACTCAATTAAAAATAAGTTAGCAGGTAATTCTGAATCAATTCGTATTGGAGGTGAGTATAGAATAAAAAACTATAATCTAAGAGGTGGATTTTTTTCTTATAAAGGCCCGGACTCTAATCTTGATAATAGAATTAATGGTGTTTCTGCAGGATTAGGAATAAACTTTGGATATACAGATTTTGATTTTGGAATTACAAAGTCTAATAAATACAGTCAAAATAGACTTTTTACTAGAGGTCTTACTAATCAATATTCAATAGAAGATGATACATACTCATTTTATGCTTCATTTAGCATTAAACTTTAACTTCTATTTAACGACATAATAACTATCTTTGTTTAACTCAAATATTATTTATGAAATTTCAAGATTTACTTAAAGATGAGATTGATTCTCTGGCAGATGACCACATTGGCTCAAGCATTGACAATCCAATAAGAAAAGATGCTTTTAAAGTTTCCGATACAGAAAAAATTAAATTAATCCAGGAAAAAGTTCATGATATTCTTGACATTCTAGGAATGGATTTAAAAGATGATAGTCTAAAGGGAACCCCTAAAAGAGTTGCAAAAATGTTTGTAAATGAAATCTTTGGAGGTATAAATCCAGAAAACAAGCCTGTTGCTTCTACTTTTGATAATAAATTCAAGTACGGTGAAATGTTAGTTGAAAAAAATATAACACTTTACTCAACATGTGAGCATCATCTTCTCCCAATTGTTGGTCTTGCTCATGTTGCATACATATCTAGTGGAACTGTTGTGGGTCTTTCAAAAATGAATAGAATAGTTAAGTATTATGCAGATAGACCTCAAGTGCAGGAAAGACTTAATATTCAAATTGTAAAAGAATTAAAGGAAGTTCTTAATACCGAGGATGTTGCTTGTGTTATTGATGCAAAACATTTGTGTGTAAACTCGAGAGGAATCAGAGATTACAATTCAAGTACTGTAACTGCTGAATTTGGTGGTAAATTCAAAGATGCAAAATACAGAAGAGAATTCTTAGACTATATAAAACTAGAAACAGATATTTAATGATCTCTAAAGACTTACATATATACAATTCTTTAAGTAATTCTAAAGAAAAGTTTAAGTCTATTGAAAAAGGTTCTGTTGGAATGTATGTATGTGGACCAACTGTTTACAGTGATGTACACCTTGGAAATTGTAGGACATTTATCTCTTTTGATGTTATTTACAGATATCTGATACACCTAGGATATAGTGTCAGGTATGTTAGAAATATTACTGATGTTGGTCATTTAGAAGATGACGGTGAAGATAGAGTTTCAAAGAAAGCTAAACTTGAAAAGCTAGAACCAATGGAAGTTGCTCAAAAGTATACGAATGATTTTAGAGAAACCTTAAAGAAATTTAATTCATTAGACCCTAGTATAGAGCCACTTGCTTCAGGACACATTATAGAGCAAATATCTATTATCAATAATTTGATAAAAAAAAATCTTGCCTATGAATCTAATGGCTCAGTATATTTTGATATAGAGCAATATGATAAGGAAAATAATTATGGTCTTTTGTCTGGTAGAGATCTTGAAAATCTTAAGTCAAATTCAAGATCACTAGACAATCAAGAAGACAAAAAAAATGAATTTGATTTTGCACTTTGGAAAAAAGCAGAAAAAAAACATTTAATGAAATGGGAATCTCCTTGGAGTATTGGATTTCCAGGATGGCATCTTGAATGTACTGCGATGAGCACAAAGTATCTAGGTAATCATTTTGATATTCACGGAGGTGGTATGGATTTAAAATTCCCTCATCATGATTGTGAAATTGCACAAAGTAATGGTCACAATGGACAGGATCCAGCAAAATATTGGGTACATGCTAATATGTTGACATTGAACAATAAAAAAATGTCAAAATCAACTGGCAATAATATTCTTCCAAATGAATTGTTTTCGGGTGATAATAATATTTTCTCAAAAGCATTTGACTTTAATGTCATAAGATTCTTTTTTCTACAAGCACATTATAGAAATGTATTAGACATTAGTGACTCAGCTCTTAAAGCTTCTGAAAAAGGATATTTAAGGCTAATTGAACTCATAAACAAGGTTAGAAATCTCGATACTTCAGATAATTCGAATGATAAACTACTAAATGAATTGAAAGATTGGGAAGTAAGATGTTTTAACTGTCTAAATGACGATTTTAATACACCTATGCTTATTGCTGAATTATTTAATTCATCCAAAATAATTAATGATTTTGAACAAAAAATTGGTGATCGTGAAAAAAAATATTTCCTAGACTTAATGGATCAATTTTTAAATAAAATACTAGGAATTGACTATGGTGAATCTAATCAAATAAATAATGATTCAGTACTTGAAGTACTTAAAGAAATTAGAAACGAAGCTAGACTAGATAAAAACTATGATCTTTCTGATAAAATTAGAAATAAACTTTCTGAAATAGGAATAAATCTAAATGATAAAGATTAGTCAACTTCTGGCATTACCTTTTATTTTTTTAATAAAAATTTATAGACTTTTCATTTCACCACTATTAGGTAAAAACTGCATCTACACTCCATCTTGTTCTGAATATGGAATTATAGCCCTAAGAAAACATGGAATATTTAAAGGAAGCTTTCTTACAGCTAAAAGAATACTAAGGTGTAACTCATTATTTAAGGGGGGATATGATCCTGTTCCCTAAATTATATTTATATTTAAAAATGATAATATCTCAAATAAACTGGTCTCCAAGTGAAACACTTTTCGAAATTGGTGGGTTCTCCGTGTATGTATATAGCTTAATGTTTATTCTAGCTTTTTTAACAGGATATAATCTTGTTAAATCATTCTTTAATAAAGAAAATGTAGATGAAAAATATCTTGATCCAATGTTAATTTACATGGTGGTATCCGTATTTCTTGGAGCTAGGTTTGGTGAAGTATTTTTCTATCAATGGGGATATTATCAAAATCATCTAATTGAAATATTGCTTCCAATTCAAGAATCACCGAATTCATCAATACTTGGATTAATTGATGGATATAAATTTACTGGATTTAGAGGATTAGCAAGTCACGGTGCAGCAATTGGTATATTTATAGGTCTATTATTATTCAAACGAAAATATAATTTTAAAAGTCTACTATGGATTTTTGATAGATTAACAATTCCGATTGCTATTGGAGGGGCTTTTGTAAGAATAGGTAACTTCTTTAACTCAGAAATTCTTGGAAAATATACGGGTACTGACTGGGGAGTTATATTCGAAAATAGAGGTGAAACACTTCCAAGACATCCAGCTCAACTTTATGAATCATTTGGTTATATCATTCTATTTATAATCCTTTATAAATTATATAATACTTCAGTAAGAGAAAAAGAAGGTACTTTGTTCGGATATTTTCTGATAGGGTTGTTTTCGATAAGGTTTATCGTTGAGTTTGTGAAAGAAAGTCAAGGTGGACTTGAAACATTCTTGCCAGGTTTATCGACGGGTCAATGGCTAAGTATTCCATTTATTATTATAGGTATAATCTTCTTATTTATTAAAAAGAAAAAATCAGTTATTTAGCCTGCTTATTGTAAGAGTCAAACATAATAGGTGTAGCTATAAATACTGAAGAATAAGTTCCTACTAGAACTCCTATAATTAAAGCAAACATAAATCCTCTAATAGATTCACCACCAAAAATAAAAATTGCTACAAGAACAATTAAAGTAGTTAATGAAGTATTAAGAGTTCTACTCAATGTACTGTTTAAGGCAGTATTAACAATTGTTTGATTGTCCCAAGATTTGTGTATACCAAAGAATTCTCTAATTCTATCAAACACCACTACAGTATCGTTCAATGAATAACCAATTACCGTTAATAAGGCAGCTATAAATGCTTGATTAATCTCCATATTAAATGGCATTATTTTATATGTTAGAGAAAATATACCTAGTACTATAATTACATCATGAAAAACAGCTGAAACTGCTCCTATAGAATATTGCCATTTTTGGAATCTAAGAAGTATATATAAGAATACAATAATCAAAGAACCAAAAACTGCCCACACTGAATTCTGTTTAATATCATCTGCAATGGTTGGCCCTACCTTAATACTAGACATTATACCAACATCTTCTCCCGCTGAAAACTCTTGAAAAGTTAAAGAATTTACATACTGAGGGTTAAGATTGTCAAATAAGATATTTTTAATTTCATTATCTACAGCTAAACCTTCCTCATCTACTTTATACTTTGTTGTGATTTTTAATTGATTTGATGCACCAAAAGTTTTTACTTCAGCACTACCAAAGGCATCATTTAATGTAGATTCAATATCTGATGATTTCACCTCTTGGTCAAATCTAACTATATAAGATCTTCCACCCAAAAAATCTACACCCTGATTCAAACCTTGGACAAATAGTGAACTTAAGCTAATTAAAATTAAAGTAGCAGAAATTACATAAGTTGCTTTCCTTTTACTTAGAAATTTTATACTCAGATTACTAAATAAATCTTTAGTTGACTTAGAAGAAAAAGATAGCTTTCCGGATTTAAATACTTTGTTGTCAATTAGAAGTCTTGTTATAAATATTGCTGTGAATAAAGATGTAGCTATACCAATTAATAAAGTAGTTGCAAAACCTTTAATTGGACCAGTACCAAAAATATATAAAACAAGTGCTGTAAGACCTGTTGTAATATTTGCATCTAAAATTGAAGATAAAGCATTGTTAAAACCATCATTAATAGATTGTTTTAGTCCTTTTTCTTTTCTTAACTCTTCCCTTACCCTTTCAAATATTAGTACGTTTGCATCAACTGATATACCAATTGTAAGAACAATTCCAGCAATACCAGGTAATGTCAATACAGCTCCTAACCCAGCTAAAATTCCAAATATTAGAACTAAGTTAAGTATCAAAGCTACATCAGCAAATATTCCAGATGGACCATAATAAAAAATCATCCATACAAGAACAAATGATAATGCAATCATAAAAGAATAAATTCCACTATCAATGGCTTCTTGACCGAGAGATGGTCCAACAACTTCAGACTGAATTATTGTAGCAGAGGCAGGTAGTTTACCAGCTCTTAATACATTGGCTAAATCAATAGCTTCATTTAAATCAAACTCACCTGTAATTTCTGATCTTCCTCCACTAATTGCTCCTCTAGTAACTCCTGGAGCAGAATAAACTACATCATCTAAGACAATAGCAATATTAGAATTTTGACTGTAAGCTACTCCTGTTAGGTTTTCCCAAACCCTGGCACCTTGAGAATTCATTTGCATTGAAACAGCAGCATTTCCAACTGCATCATAACTTTGAGAAGCATCTACCACTACTCCACCGCTTAATGGAGCTTGGTCTTCTCTATTAGATTTAATTGCATAAAGACTAGTTAAACCGTCTTGATCTTCTTTACCCCATAAAAATTTAGCATATCTATAATCTCGAGGAAGCAGCTTCCTTACCTCTGGTAAAGAAAGATATGAGTTAACAAGTTCTTGGTCACGTGGTAAAAATCTTGCAATAATTGGTCCACCTTGGTAACTATATGCTCTAACAAGACTTAAGAGAGGATTAGATTTATTTTGAATAGAATCAGCAGATTGTTCAACTTCAGATAAAAGATCATCAATATCTGAGTCACTTGGTTTAGCTTTAATATTTTGAGATTCAATTGAAGATAAATACTCATTTGCAGAAGAGATAAAACTTATAAGATCATCATTCTTATAAGTTTCCCAAAACTCAAGTTGAGCAGTACTTTGTAATAAATTCTGTATTCGATCAATATCTTTAGCTCCAGGTAACTCAATTAATATTCTACCTGAAGAACCTAATCTCTGTATGTTAGGTTGAGTCACACCAAATTTATCTATACGCTTTCTTAAAACCTCAAAAGCAGAAATAATAGATTCATCAATTTTCAGTCTTATGATTGACTTCATATCATCATCAGAAGTATCAAAAGAAACATCAGAACTTAAAGTTCTATTTCCAAAAATTTCAGGGGATGTTAATCTAGTTGGGTCCGTATCTGAATCAAAAGCCTCAAAAAAAGATTCTAAATAAGTTTGATCTGATTGTTTTTGAAGTTCATCTGCATTATCTAAAGCAAGGTTAAATTTTTGATTTAATGAGTTTTCTGAAAGTCCCTTTAATAAATCTTTAATTGAAATTTGAAGTATAACATTAATCCCACCTTTTAAATCTAGTCCTTGATTTAATTCTTTTTGCTTTGCATCATTATAAGATGAATACATTAAGACAGGGAAATCTCCAATTGAATCAAGAAATCTTACCTCTTCACTCGCTCTCCTTTCAGCAAACGAAATCTCATCTTCTGAGATTTTTTCAATAGCCGCATTTCTAGCTTTATTTTCAAGAGTTGAAGAAATAAAAGTGAATGATAACTGGTATATGCTAACTATACCAAATAAAATCGCAAAAGTTTTAATTAATGAAGTTCCTTGCATGATAGATTTTTAACGCCCCAAATATAACATTTGAATATTGAACAAACAACTTTATCTATATTAAACCAT
>JGI20155J14468_10003707_pt1 | contig 10511 bp, 13 predicted proteins | sample COG_05_FD_14468 | JGI IMG/M metagenome (IMG submission 14468)
TTAATCGACTTTTCGATGATTGCTGGCAATAGATCCTNAATANTTTNACCGGCCTCCTCTTTAGAGTAGAAAAAATACTCTTTTCCTGCAAGCTCTTTTTTCTCTAATTGATCAACATTCACACCACAAGACTTAGCAAAGCCATTAATTGCCATTTCGGGAGATTGAGTTGAGGGCCCCTTCTTATCAATAACTTGGTCTCGCTGCTTTGATTGAAGCTCAGAGACAGATATAGCTAAGCGCCTTGGTGTAGCGAATGCTTTAATAGAATTGAAGCTTAAATTTAAATTCTCCAGCTCTTGATTAAAATTATCTCTGAGAGAATTGGATAGTTTTAGTAATAACTTTGGAGGCAATTCCTCCGTTCCCAGTTCCAATAAAAAGTCATGCGTTTTCATGCTCAATATTTTAACTTATTGTGTTGAAAGTTATTAAGTTTGATTTAGCAAGTATAGTGCTTTGATTAATTGACACTAAAAATAAAAATAAGCTCTTTATCAAATACAACTTCATCTGGAGCAGATGGAAGTGGTGATGCTTTGTAAACCGCCCTTCTGATTGAGTCTTTAAATACTTTTGCTTTATTGCTATTATCTACATTTGCATTTCGCACATCTACAGCTACAACAGTACCATCCCTGTCTTGAACAACATAGACCTCTGCAGTCCAGTCATCCTCTGCACCTTGATAACGCCAGAATGATTTAACTCTTGCAGCAATGTTCATAACATATGCAGACTTCAAAGTATTTAATTGGTCTTCGATCTTAAACAATCTTTCTTGATCTTGCTCTGCTTGGACTTCTTCAGTCAATAATCGATTGTATTGCTCATTTTCAAATGCTAACTGTTGCGCAGTCCTTTCAGCTTCCAACTCATCAAGTCTGATGCGCTCCTCTTCAGTAAGTCTCTTGGCCTCATCTTTTTCTTTTTCTGCTAACTTGGCTTTTTCTTCCTCTAATTTGCGCTTCTCTTCAGCCTCTTTTACTTTTTCTTCCTCAAGCTTACGCTTTTCCTCCTCTAACTTGCGCTTCTCTTCAGCCTCTTTCGCCTTGGCCTCTTCTGACTTTCTCTTTTCTTCAGCTTTCTTGACTTGTTTTGCAACCTCTTGAGCAAGTATTTCAGCCTCTTTAGCTTTTTCTTCTGCTAGTTTTTCAGCTTCTTTGACTGCATCTTTAGCCTTCAATTCCTCTTCTATACGTTTCTCTTGTGCTTCTTTGGCTAATATTTCAGCTTCTTTAGCTAAAAGCTCAGCCTCTTTAGCCTCCTTGGCCGCTTCTTCTGCTAATAATTCAGCTTCCTTGGTTCTAGCTTCCTCGGCTTTACGCTTTAATTCAGCAAGTTTAGTTTTAACTTCTTCAGCCTTTCTAAGAGCTTCAGCCTCTGCCTTTTGTTTTTCAGCTTCTAACACCTGAATTTCTGCTTCTTTTGTCTTGGCCTCTTCAGCGATACGCTTTGCTTCAGCTTCTTTTGCCTTCAGCTCCTCAATTTTTGCTTTATTTTCGGCTTCGGCAATTTTTTCTACTGCTTTAGAAGCTAATTTTTCTGCCTCTTTTGCTTTTTCTTCCTCGGCTTTTCTCTTTACCTCAGCAAAAACTTTTTGCGCTTTAGCTTTCAGTGCCTCTTGCTCCGCAACCTTTTGATCTTTCTTGGCTGTCTCTGACCTTTTTTCTTCGTTCTTAAGTTTTTGTTCCTTTTGTTTTTCTACATCCTTTAATCGATCCTGCTCAGCTTCTATGATCTCCATATCAATCATTACTGCCTGAACAGGAGCGGCCTGAGAGACGGCAGGAGTTTGCTGTGGAGCATCCCATCTCTCAACGTTAGCATAGAGAAGAGCAAACAGAAGCGCCGCATGCAAAATGACCGCTACCCAAAATGCAATTGGGTGTTTCTTTGAAATTTTAACCATTGGTCTCATCATCGTATTGATGAGTCCTAAAATAAGGATGATTAGCTTTTTAAAATATTTAAAGACAATTGCCGAGGCTTTTTTCAGAAAAACTAAAAACTTAGAATCACCAGGAACTTCCTTAGTAGAAATATTCTGCTCATTGTTTTCTGAAGTCGATTCAGTTTTTTTAGGGAGAAGATTTCTAAAAAAATCAGCAATCTTTTTAACAAAATTCATAAATATAATTTAGTTAATTAGGGTTCTCAGTCATAAAGCCAACCTTATCAATCTTGCTATATTGCTTAAGAATGGCAATGATTTCAATGACCTTTTCATACTCAACTTTTTTATCACCTTTGACAAATACTTGCATATCAGGATAAATCTCTTTGCGAGCGAGAATTTGATTAATAGCCACATTTAAGGATACAGGCTCGAAATTTTCAAGATCTTCAACACCTGGACCAGTCATAGAATTAATGAAGTAATTGCCTTCTGCATCAACTGAGATAACTGAGGGTGTCTGATCTTGGTAATCCACTACATTGGCTGGCGCGCTTGGCAAGTCAACCTCAACACCCTGTTCAATAATTGGAGTGGTCATCATAAAGATAACCAGAAGAACAAGCATTACATCAATATAAGGGACAATATTGATATCTGCATGTATATCTGGTCTAGATCTCTTGGGTAGTTCTATCATTTTTGTCTCTGAAGAATTACAAATATTTCTTCAACAAAGGCTGTATATCTATTTCCAATATCTTCTACTTGGGAGACGAGCCTGTTGTAGGCAATCGTTGCTGGAATTGCTGCGAATAAACCAAAAGCAGTCGCAATTAGAGCCTCTGCAATACCCGGCGCAACAACAGCAATGGTAGCCTGCTTCACTGAGGCAAGACCGATAAAAGAGTGCATAATTCCCCAAACCGTTCCAAAAAGTCCAATATATGGGCTTGATGAAGCGATCATTGCAAGTATGGATAGGCTTGAGTCTAATCGATCAATTTCATTGCTTGCAGAGGTATTCATCGCTCTGTAGGCTCTCTCAGAATTCATAATCAAAGACTGGTTAGAGGTAGACTTAGTATGAGTAAATTCTTTATACCCTGAGCCAAAAATATCCTCCATTGCACTCCAGTCTGAGGCCAGAGGTGGAAGATTTTTGTACAAGTTAGCTAAATTATCATTTCTTTCAAATTCTTCATGGAAATCATCGATGTCATTAGCAGCATCAATCAGAATTTTTTTCTTAGACATAATGACTGTCCATGAGTAGATTGACATCAACACCAAAATAATCATGACTAGCTGAACAACTAGTCCAGCATTAAAGATTAAACCGACGATTGATAAACTATTTTCTTCCATTAAGTTTCTCCATGATTTCTTGCGGAATAGCGCAAGGCTTTAAATTATTTTTTAATACTGAAACTACCTTAACTTCCGCATTAAATAATACCGTATTTTTCTCTAAATTCAGGATTTTCTGAGTAAAAACTAGACTCGCATTCTTAGACAATTTTATATTCGTTTGGACCTGAATCAATCATCTAAATATGCTGGCGATAAGTAATCCGCACTTAAAGATTTGACAACAAAAACTATATCCTTTTCTTTGGTTATTTTGCCCTGATCAAAACCTAGATCACGAAGATACTCAGTCCTTCCTCTTTCTATAAACTTAAGATAGTTGGCATAAAAAACAACCCCACCGGCATCAGTATCCTCATAATAGACTCTGAAATTATGTTGACTCATTTACCAAATAAATCTTGAGCCCCTACTTGCCTAACCTCTCCAAGATGAGAAAAAGCAAGGTCTGTTGCAATTCGACCTCTAGGCGTCCTCATAATAAATCCTTGCTGAAGAAGATATGGCTCAATCATGTCTTCCAAAGTGGTTCTTTCTTCCCCTAGAGCTGTTGCTAGAGTATCTAGACCAACAGGACCCGCAGAAAATTTTTGAATAATCAAGCTTAAATAATCTCTGTCAAGTTGCTCAAGTCCAGCCTCATCAACCTTCAAGGCCTCAAGAGCCTCTTTTGCAATCTCAACATTAATAATCCTTTAGTCTTAACGTCTGCAAAATCACGCACTCGTCTTAAAAGACGATTGGCAATTCTTGGGGTTCCTCTTGATCTTTTTGCTATTTCCTCAGAACCAAGACTCTCTATCTCTATTTTTAAAATGGATGCTGACCTTTCAATAATTTCTTGAAGCTCTTTGAGATTGTAAAAAGCTAGCCTATGGACAATTCCAAATCTATCCCTCAGAGGAGATGTGAGCATTCCAGCTCTTGTGGTAGCTCCAATTAGAGTAAACGGAGGCAATTCAAGCTGAACTGAATGCGCAGCAACTCCCTCACCTACCAGAATATCTAACTTAAAGTCCTCAAGCGCAGGATACAAAATTTCCTCAACTACTGGATTGAGCCTGTGAATTTCATCGATAAATAGAATGTCGTAAGGTTCAAGCTTGGTTAGAATCGCAGCTAAGTCTCCAGATCGCTCCAATACAGGCCCAGAGGTCTGTTTAATTCCAGCATTCATTTGGTTAGCTATTACATTCGCCAAGGTGGTCTTGCCAAGCCCAGGAGGCCCATAAATGAGGCAATGATCAAGGACATCTTCTCGAGATCTTGCAGCCTTAATGAACAGAGTCATTTGAGATTTGACGTCTTCTTGCCCAATGTAATCGGCGAAAGAATTAGGTCTAACTGAGGCAGCCTTTAGATCTTCATTTGATTGATTCTCACCACCAATCAATCTATCCTCTTCTATCATACGAAGTATTTAATTAGTTAGATTATGATTTATATTTTAGACCAATCGATACCAAGGTAGATTGTTTATATAGAACTAGAAGTGGAAAGTTAAAGTAGAAATTGGAACAGTAATGAAATGAAAGGTATAATCAATCGATAAATTTTTTATGCCCTGCTCAATGTCAAATATTGCGGTACTAAGTATTAGTCATCAATTGGCTCCAGTTGAAATTAGGGAGAAAGTTGCCTTTGCCTCAAGCGAATTGCCAACAGCCATTTCAAATTTATTATCAATTAATGGTATTAAGGCTTGCGTTATATTTTCAACTTGCAACAGATCTGAGATTTATGTTTCTCATAACTCAAAAAATATCCATGACATCCTTTTGAAATTTTTAGCCTCTACTCATGCTATCGACCATTTATCACTGATTGAATATGTCTCTTTTTTTGAATCTAGCGAAGCAGTAGACCATATCTCTAAAGTAGCTTGTGGTCTCGAGTCATTAGTTCTTGGTGAGCCACAAATATTAGGTCAACTCAAAGAGGCATATCAGGTTTCAAAAAATCAAGGCGCCTTAGATAAAATACTTGAAAAGCTATTTCAGCATGTATTTAAAACTGCTAAGAAAGTAAGGACAGATACTGATATTGGCTCATCTCCTATTTCTGTAGCTTATTGTGCGGTTAAGCTCAGTGAAAAAATCTTTACCAATCTGGAAAATCAAACTGTGCTTTTAATTGGCGCAGGCGAAATGATTGAATTAAGCGCACAGCATCTCAGCAAAAGAGGCGTTAAGGATATGATTTTTGCTAATAGAACGCTTGAAAATGCTCAGCCTATTGCGATTAAGCATAATGCCGAAGCAATTGCTTTAAAAGGCTTATCAGAAAATCTTCATCGCGCTGATATAGTAATCTCATCCACTGCTGCACCTATTCCGATAATAGGAAAAGGTTTAATTGAGACAGTTTTACTTCAAAGAAAACATCAGCCTATGCTCCTTATAGATCTTGCAATTCCAAGAGATATTGAGCCTGAGGTTAATCAACTTGAAGATGTCTTTCTCTATACTGTTGATGATTTACAGCAAATTGCCAACAGCAATCTAGAAGAGAGACTTAAAGAAAAAGTTGATGCTGAAAAAATAATAAAACTTAGTAGCATTGAATTCATTAATTGGATTAACAATATTCCTAACGAAGAGGTTATTAAAAATTATAGAAGACAGGCTAATTTACTTAAAGATGAACTTCTGCAAATTGCTATTAGAAAACTTCAATCTGGCTCCAGTCCAGAGCTTGTTGTCGAAGAACTTGCCGATAAACTTACCAATAAGTTGCTTCACCAATCTTTAGAAAAGTTTAAGAAGCCTTCCAGGTCTCAATCCAACTCTCAAGTTTTAGTCGATAAAGATTCTAATAAACACTCGAAAATTGAAAGTTAATGAATCAATCTATACTTTCTAAGTTAGAGCAATTATCCATGCGCCTTGAAGAAATCAATGCGCTCCTTTCAGATCAATCAATCGCCGCTGATCAAAACAAGTTTAGGGAGCTTTCTATTGAGCATTCACAGTTATCACCAGTAAACGATAAATACAAAGAGTACCTATCAACTGCTGAGAATATCGAAAATGCAGAAAAGTTGTTAAATGAGCCAGACGAAGAGATTAAAGAAATGGCACAGGAGGAGATTTTATCTGGACAAGAGGTTTTGCAGCAGCTGGAGCTTGATCTTAAAAAAGCTCTTCTGCCTAAAGATCCAAACGACTCTAGAAATATTATTATTGAAATTAGAGCTGGAACGGGTGGTGATGAGGCTAGTATCTTCTCAGGTGATCTTTATAGAATGTACACCCGATATGTTGAAAAATCTAAATGGCAGCTTGAAATTTTAAGTTCAAGTGCTGGCGAACATGGCGGATTTAAAGAAATAATTGCCAAAATAAGTGGGGTAAATGTTTACTCAAAGTTAAAGTTTGAATCGGGTGCTCACCGGGTTCAAAGAGTCCCAGAAACAGAGTCCCAAGGAAGAGTTCATACTTCAGCATGCACTGTTGCAGTGATGCCAGAGGTATCTGATATTGAAGAGGTTGATATAAATATGAACGATGTCAGAGTGGATACTTTCAGAGCTTCAGGTGCTGGTGGCCAGCATGTAAATAAAACGGATTCAGCAGTAAGGGTTACCCATATACCAACTGGAACAGTTGTTGAATGTCAAGATGGAAGATCACAACACAAAAACAAAGCTCAAGCGCTATCAGTTCTTGCATCAAGAATTTTAGATGCGCAACAAAGGGAGCAACAACAAGAGCAAGCCTCCCAGAGGAAAGAATTAGTTGGAAGTGGCGACAGGTCTCAAAGGATTCGAACGTATAACTACCCTCAGGGCAGGGTTACAGATCATCGTATCAATCTTACTCTCTACAAACTCAATGAAGTTATGGAAGGTGAATTAGAGTCAATAATTGATCCCTTAATTCTAGAACAGCAGACGAATCAGCTGACAGAGCTCAACGCAACTCTTTAAACTTTTTTTGGTAAAAATTGTGCAATAAAAAATAAAGCACCCAGCGTAATTACTATTGTTGGCCCAGTTGCCAAATCAAAATCAATTGATAGATAAAGACCCAAAAGCACCGAAAATATTGACACTATCATAGACGCAAGAATCATCGTAACTGGAGAATTTGAAATGACCCTTGAAATTGCGGGTGGGATAATCAGAAGAGAGGTTATGAGAAGAACCCCTACAATTTGCACTGATACCGAAACTGCTAAGGCAATCAAAAACATAAAAAGAAGATCATAATATAATTTATTTATGCCCTCAGCCTTGGCGAGCTCTTCATTAAGAGTCAGCAATAACAACTTTTTCCAATTGAAAACTAAAATTGTTACTACTGCTATTAATACTGAAAAAATCCAATATAAGTCTTTTGAAGTAATGGATAGAATATCACCAAAGAGATAGGCGAAATAATCCGTATTTTGATTTCCAATAATTCCAAGAACAACTATCCCTAGCGAAAGTGATAAGTGTGAAAAAATTCCAAGAACTGCGTCACTCGACCAGAACTCTTTTTGCTGAAGCACCACAATCAAAACTGCAAACAAACCCCCAACAATAACTAATCCTAAATTAATACCAAGTCCGGTAGCAAGGCCAAGCGCAACCCCCAAAAGAGCGCTATGCGAAATTGAATCTGAGAAATAGGAAAGACGTTTCCAAATAACAAAGCACCCAAGTGAACCGGCAATTAATGAAACACCAATCGAAGCAATTATTGCTCGATATATAAAATCATCCATTAGCTATAGACTCAAAAAGTAAGATCAATGACAATCCTTGCAGAGGCCATAGAGATACAAAGAGTGGTCGGTCAACTCAAATCCATGTTTATCTGCAATTTGAATTTGATGCTTTTCAATAACATCATCTTGAAATTCAATGATCTTATTACATTTAACACAAACCAAGTGATCATGGTGATCAGCCCCACACAACTCATAGACTGCTTGATTATTTTCAAAGTTTAATTTATGCACTATACCTGACTCTTCAAACTGCGATAGAACGCGATAAATTGTTGCAACACCAACTTCCTCATGTTGCTCAATAAGCACTCTATAAATATCCTCAGCACTTAGATGATGGCTTGGAGAGCTCTCGAGAACCTCTAAAATTTTAAGCCTTGGTAAGGTGACTTTTAAACCAGCACTTTTTAAATCTTCAGCATCCATTAAAAAATCCTTAAGGTAAAATCCAATATATATTTTATATGTTTAATATTAGATGAATAGATTAACTTTTATTTTGCTTGTCGCTACGCTACTCACTGGATGTTCCACCAGCCTTCCAAAGACCCCTGAACTTCCAAAAATGCCAAAGTTCTCTATGCCCGAGCTGCCAAAAATGCCTAAACTCTCTTTACCTAGCTGGGCAAAACCAAAATTACCTTCAATCGAGGTTTATAAACCTACAATTATGCAGGGATCAGTCCTTGAAATGAGTGATGTGGATCTTCTTCAAATTGGGATGACCAAAGAGATAGTAATGAATCTAATAGGCTCGCCCAGTATTATTGACCCGTTCCATCAGTACCAGTGGGACTATATTAATCACTCATCAATAGAAGGTAAAACTAAGATTCAATACCGTTTGCGATTAATATTTGATGGAAATACCCTGGTAGAAATTGATAAATCTGGTCTTGAGGGCTTGCTGGCTAATTAGACCCTCTATTCATAGATTCAGCTTAAAAGATTAACCCTTGTTGATTTGGGGTATCAACTAAAATAGACAGATGTCGAAACTTAAAGTGAACAAATTAAGCTGTCAAAAAGGTTACAACCTTCTATTTGAAAATTTATCATTTGAAATAAATTCTGGTGAGGTTTTAAAGGTTTCTGGGCCAAATGGTTCTGGAAAAACTTCGCTACTTAGAATTATTGCAGGACTTAGCTCCTTCGAGTCTGGTGAGATAGCATACGACTCTCTTAATGTTAAGAGTGAGGAGTATAAACTTGACTTTCTTTATCTTGGTCATTTATCTTCTTTAAGCCCAGAATTAAGCTGCGTTGAAAACTTAAAATACAGTTCACTTCTTGGAACTAATGACTTAAAACATAATTACACAATGGCCCTCCAACATGTCGGTCTAGAGAAATATGAGAATGATCTTGTTGGCACTCTCTCCGCTGGTCAGAAAAAAAGAATTGCCCTATCTTTGCTGTTTATTACTCAGTCAAAAGTGTGGTTATTAGATGAGCCCTTTTCTGCACTCGATTCAAAGGCAATTAAGATTTTTGAAAAAAGAATTGAGGATCATTGCACTAATGGTGGCATGTGTATTTTGACCACTCATCAAGATTGTAGCATTAAAAATCTTAAAGAGATTTCACTATGAATATCTTCCTTAAAACCATATCAAGAGACTTAAAAATGGCGTTTAGAAACCCATCTAGTTTTCTTAATCCGCTTATGTTTTTTGTTATCTCTATTTCATTATTTCCTATAGCAATAAGCCCTGAATCTGAAACTTTATCAAGAATGGCCCCAGGAATTATTTGGGTAATCACAATGCTATCCGTTCTTCTTTCGTTAAACACAATATTCCATTATGACTTTGATAATGGAGTTCTCGAACAGATGATTATTTCTCATCACTCACTATCGCTCATTCTATTGGCTAAAACTATAGCTCACTGGATGCTTTCTGGACTTCCAATTATTTTATTATCTCCCTTTCTTGGTATGGCATTATTTCTTGATTTTGACAGTATCATTATCTTACTTTTGACTTTGATTATTGCAACGCCCTGTTTAAGCCTGATTGGATCTGTAGGAGCTTCTCTTGTAGTTGGTATTAAAAATTCTGGAATGCTTTTATCTTTATTGATACTTCCTCTTTACATACCAATTTTGATTTTTGCAACCAGTGCAATCTCACAATCCCAATCAAACCAAATGATTGATGGTCAACTGTATTTTTTAGGTTTTTTTCTAGTAGTTAGTCTGATTATCACTCCATTTCTCAGCGCAATATCTTTAAAAATTAGTCTCGAATAGGCTTTACTTTAAAACTCATCAGACTATAATCAATTTATCGCTGATTTGCACCGATTGCTAGCGTTGTCGAATTTACGGCTAAAACAAGCTAAAGCTGATCATTTTTATTCAAAATTTTCCTTTAGCTTTTAATTTAATTTTAAAGGATTTTATTATGATTTTTACATCTGAGTCTGTCTCCGCAGGGCACCCTGATAAAGTTTGTGACCAAATTTCTGATGCTATTCTTGATGCTGCACTTGAGCAAGATCCAAACTCTAGAGTTGCAGTTGA
>JGI20155J14468_10003709_pt1 | contig 10510 bp, 11 predicted proteins | sample COG_05_FD_14468 | JGI IMG/M metagenome (IMG submission 14468)
TGAAAAAGGTTATCGCATTCTTGTTTTGCTGATTTGTATGAGGGGGTAGGTTTGCTATTCATTTCTGAAATCCACTCTTGTGCCATAAAGCACATTCCTAAAGCAGCATTGGTATTCTTGATATCAGTTTTTCTATTCCAATTTATCAATGCCAGTTCAAGGTTTGCGTCATATTGAGCAATTGATTCCAGATATTTATATTGCCTTGAATTCTTTGAGTATGAGTTATCAAATTTAATTTGAATAAATCGATCCAAATCAATGGTTTCGTTTGAGGAAAGAAGTTCATTCGCTACAAAGGATCTATTTGTCAGTCTCTGTTCAAAATGAACATTTTTTTTCATTGATTTCATTTTCAACGAATGATTTCCCATCACAGAAAATGGATTTTGATTGGTNCTTTGAATCCATCCATTAGAGGGATTNATAAACTTAGGTAGGTTATGAACCAATTTGTCGTCATCCCAAATATCATTTGAACTCGAGCTTCTTAAAATTTGTCTTGCTTTTGGAGCGTCAGCTCTGATGGGAATTCTTCCATTGTAAAAATATCCAATATTCCTATTAGAATCCATAGTTACAAAGTTAAAGCTAGGTATTTTTCTTTTTGCAAGTTGTTTCTCAAATTCATATACATTGGTTGAGTTGCCTATTTCATACCACCCCTCTATTTCATTAAAAGAGCTATCTGGTTTATGTGCCTAAGAGCAAAATAGCTTCCCTTCATTTCTAAGACAGGACCAAACTTTGAGTATCTAAATTTTTGCTTTGTACGTAATTTTAAAAAACCAAANAGTTTAAATNCTAAATAATCCTCTTCAATCTCAAAAGATTCCCATTNATCATCCAGCAGATATTGATTTGAATTCTCTGGATTAATTGTGAGTTCAAATATATCCATTACATCAGGGCGATTAACAGTGGCACCCCAACCAATATCTTTATTAAAGCCAACATTAATTAAAAAAGATCCAGGAAAGTTACCACCATGCCCATGCCATCCTGATTTACTTTCGATATTTAATTCATACCAACCAACTGGCCCGGACAAGGGTTGATGTGAATTAATTAGAAGGTAAGCAGCATTTGCATCTGCTTTGATTGAGTTAATGGCTATAGCATTCGAGCCGGTTGGAATTGATGTTTTATCTCTTGCAGCCATCTGCGCTAAGTCTCTATCTAAACCTGCAAAAAAAAGATGCTGAATGTATGATCCGGCAAGCACATCCTCTTGAGTAATTGGATGAAGCGAAGGTTAACTTTTTCTGGATGTTTATTTGCATACATGTTTACACCATCTGCATATGCTTGAGCCATGGAAAGTATATTTTGAGAAAGTTGCTTCTTCCCAATATTTCTTACTTTTGAATGAACTTTTAATAACCTAACTAGGTAGTCAGTATCAATGCTATCAAGACCGTTATAAATTGCATTTTGACCTCGATATAAAGGCATCAACTCCACAAGATCCTCGTATGCGTCTTCTGCATGAACCAACCCTATTCCATATGCAACATCTTGATCGGTCTGACCTTTGATATATGGAACACCCCAAAAATCTCTATTAATGTCAACATTGTATTGATTGCTAATTTCAAAAGTTGAATTCTTTTCAAGTATTGAGCAAGAACTCAGGAGCATGCTTAAGATAGCAAAGAGCAAACTAGCACTTGAAATTTTTTTTATCATCACAAATATATTGTAATAGCTTCTAGTAAAAATATTTCTTAATCATGCAAAAAAATATCTTAGTAATAGGTGGCAATTCTCTCATTGGTCAGGAAGTAATTAAGCTATCCAATGCAAAAGGTGATAACGTTATTGCAACTTCGAGATCGACAATAGATCTGCCTTTAGAGAACTTCATTCAATTAGATCCAAATGAAGATTTGTCAGGACTAGATACTTTGCCAGACTCGATTGATGCATTGCTTTATTGTCCAGGCTCTATTTCGCTTAAATCAATTCAAAGAATGGATATTTCTGATATTAGGGAAGATTTTAGAATTAATGTTGAGGGTGCTTTTAATATCATAAAAAAAGTCTTACCCAATCTAAAAAAAGATGATGGAGCCTCGGTTGTTTTTATCTCTTCTGTGGCTGCCAAGAGTGGAATGACATTTCATTCTTCCATTTCAGCATCCAAGGCCGCCCTAGAAGGCTTTGCTAGAAGTCTTGCTTCTGAGCTTGCGCCCAGAGTAGCTATAAATTGTGTGGCCCCATCCTTAACCAATACTCCATTGGCTGAACACCTTCTTAATAATGAAAAAAAATTACAATCCTCGAAGCAAGGCATCCACTCAATACCATTGGAGATCCAGTTAAGATTGCTAAGATTATATATAACCTTTTCTCTGCCAAAGAAGATTGGATTACCGGTCAAACAATTAGCATTGATGGCGGACTATCAAGCCTTAGATAGGCCCTATTAAACTTTTTAGTCTATAATTCTGCGTATGTCAGGGAATACATTTGGAAAATTATTTCAAGTTACAACTTATGGAGAAAGCCATGGGAAGGCACTTGGGTGCATTATAGATGGTTGTCCGCCCCAATTAGAAATTTCAACTGATGACATTCAATCTGAACTAAATCGCAGAAAACCTGGTCAGTCTGATGTAACAACACAAAGAAAAGAAGATGATGTCGTGGAAATTTTGTCAGGCGTATTTGAGGGTAAGACTTTAGGAACCCCAATTAGTTTAATTATTTACAATCAAGATCAAAGATCAAAAGATTACTCGAACATCAAAGATGTTTTTCGCCCTAATCATGCTGATATAACCTATCAAGCTAAATATGGTCATCGAGACTATAGAGGCGGCGGTCGATCAAGTGCCAGGGAAACGGCAATGAGAGTAGCAGCTGGCTCAATAGCTAAAAAATATCTTAATTTACATGATATTCATGTTGATGGTTATGTTAGTCAAATAGGTTCTATATCAGCAGATGATATTAATTTATTAAATGCGAAATCTAACAAGTATTTTTTTGCAGACAAGTCTAAATTAGAAGATTTGGATGTTATGTTTGCTAAGTTGATTGAAGAGGGTGATTCAGTGGGAGCAAAACTTGGTATAAGAGTAACCAATTGTCCGATTGGTCTTGGTGAGCCTGTTTTTGACAAGTTTGACGCAGATTTAGCAAAAGCCATTATGAGTATTAATGCCGTGAAATCTGTCAGTATTGGAAATACTCATAATATGCTTGATCTTAAAGGTTCTGAGGTCCGAGATGAAATGACATCAGATGGCTTTAAATCAAATAATGCTGGAGGTATCTTGGGCGGAATCACAAATGGTGACTTGATAGAGCTTGAATTTATTATTAAGCCAACATCTAGCATCAAACCAAAAGGTCAAACAATTAATGCCGCCGGCAAAGAAGTCGAGGTTGAAGTAACTGGCAGACATGATCCTTGTGTTGGAATTAGAGCGGTTCCTATAGCCGAAGCAATGGTCAATTTAGTTGTCATGGATCATTTATTAAGAAATGAAGCACAGTGCGGAATGATTGATCAATCTTCTCCATTTAAGAAATAGCATGCCTTTTACTTTATATGACAAGCTTTGGAATGAGCATCTAGTCCAGACTGATGATGCTGATGAGTCATTAATTTATATTGATAGACACTACCTCCATGAGGTTACTTCACCACAAGCTTTCGAGGGCCTTAGGCATAAAAAGTTAAAACCATGGCGATTGGATGCAAATGTTGCTACTCCTGACCATAATGTTCCAACTGATCGAGGCAATGGTTTTGATGCTGCATCAATTAAAGATGAGGTGGCTAAAATTCAAGTAGTTGAACTTGATAAAAATTGTAACAGTTTTGGCATCCATCAATTTGATATAACCTCAAACAAACAAGGTATTGTTCATGTAATGGGCCCAGAGTTAGGTTACACATTGCCAGGAATGACAATTGTGTGTGGCGACTCTCACACTTCAACTCACGGAGCATTTGGGTGTTTAGCTATGGGAATAGGGACTTCTGAGGTTGAGCATGTTTTAGCTACNCAATGTTTGAAAATTACTAAGTTAAAAAACATGCAAGTTAATTTTAATGGCCTCCCTCAAAGAGGAGTTACCTCAAAAGACATTGTTTTNCATTTAATTAAGCTAATCGGAACTGCCGGAGGAACTGGGCACGCTATAGAGTTTTCTGGCTCATATATCTCATCTGTATCAATGGAATCAAGAATGACAATTTGTAATATGGCTATTGAGGCTGGAGCAAAGGTTGGTCTCACTGAGGTTGATTCAACCACTGTTGATTATGTGAAGAAACACGCCAATCTATCAGATTCAATGTTCAATAAAGCCAGCGAATATTGGAAGACTTTAAAATCAGATCCAGATGCAAATTTTGATAAAACAATAAATATTGATGTTTCTGAGATTAAACCTCAAGTTACTTGGGGCACTTCACCTGAAATGACCATAGATTTTGATGCAGCTATCCCCACCGAAGTGGATGTTGATGATGAAAGCCATGAAAATTTATCACTTGCAAAAACTTACATGGGTCTCAATGATTCAAAAACTCTTCAAGATTTAAGTTTTGATAGGATTTTTATTGGTTCTTGCACTAATTCAAGAATTGAAGATCTACGTGATGCTGCTTCCGTCATAAAAGGTAAGAAAGTTTCAAAAGATATTACTGAAGCTATTGTGGTGCCTGGCTCGGGCATGGTGAAGGCTCAAGCAGAAGAAGAGGGTTTAGATAAAATTTTTGTAGATGCAGGTTTTTTGTGGCGTGATCCAGGCTGCTCAATGTGTCTAGGTATGAATCCTGACCAGCTAAAGCCTTATGAACGTTGTGCGTCAACCTCGAATAGGAACTTTGAAGGCAGACAAGGTAATCTTGGCAGAACTCATTTGATGAGCCCACTGATGGCTGCATTAACGGCGATAAACGGTAAAATAATAGATCCATCATCATGACTCATTCAATTATCTCAGGCATCGTAGCAACTTTTGATAGAGACAATATTGATACTGATCAGATTATTCCAACTGAGTACCTCAAATCTATAAAAAAATTTGGCTTTGGAGATTTTCTTTTTGATGGCTGGAGATATTTAGATGAAGGGAGATTAGACATGACTTCAGATGATCGATCTAAAAATCATGATTTCATTCTAAATAAAGAACCTTTTACTAACTCTGAAATTCTATTAACCAGGGATAATTTTGGTTGTGGTTCAAGCAGAGAACACGCAGTATGGGCTTTAAGAGATTTTGGTTTTAAGGCAGTCATAGCAAGCTCATTTGGAGATATTTTTTACAACAACTGTTTTAAAAACTCAGTTCTTCCAATCGAGCTGACCAAAGAAGAAATTAAGCACTTATTTGAAATTTGTAGCACCTCACCGACTAGTTTTGAAATTGATTTGGTGAAAAAAAACATTAAGTTTGATGGTGAATCTTGTTATTCATTTAATGTTAAGGAAAGTCTACTTGATCGTATTATTAATAATTTAGATGACGTAGATATTACTTTAAAACATAAAAAGCATATTGAAGCCTTCGAGAAAACAAGAAGAAACCAGAGACCCTGGCTTTTTGATTACAGCAATTAAGTGCAAGAATGACAAAAAAAATATTAATTCTTCCAGGAGATGGGATCGGTCAAGAAGTCACCTCTTCAATGAATGAAGTTTTGCAGTATCTAATCGATGAGCAAAATTTAGATTTTCAGCTATCGGAAAGAAAAGTTGGCGGCTCGTCTTTTGACGAGTTTGGTAAACCTTTAACTGAAGACACATTGGATATGGCAAAAAATTCTGATGCAATTTTATTTGGTGCTGTTGGTGGGCCTCAATGGGATCATCTTGACTGGGATGTTCGACCAGAACAAGCTTTACTAGGATTGCGTAAATCTCTTGGCCTATTTGCTAATTTAAGACCTGCTTTTTTATTCAATGAGCTTGCATCTGCTTCGCCGCTNAAAAATCATATTATAGAAAANTTAGATATTCTCATAGTCNGGGAGTTGACAGGTGGAGTTTATTTTGGAGAGCCAAGAGGAATTGTCGAAAATGAAACTCCTAAATATGGCTTCAATACAATGATTTATAACGAAGATGAGATTAGAAGAATTGCTAAGGTCGCTTTTGAAGCTGCTATGAATAGAGATAAAAAGTTATGCTCTGTTGATAAAGCTAATGTACTAGAAGTATCAAAATTTTGGAGAAGTATAGTCACTGAAATGAGCGCTGAGTATCCTGAGGTCGAGCTTTCACATCAGCTTGCTGATAATACTGCTATGCAGCTAGTATTAAATCCGAATCAATATGATGTGATTGTTTCTGGAAATCTTTTTGGAGACATCCTTTCAGATATTGCAGCCACATTAAGTGGTTCAATTGGAATGCTTCCCTCTGCGTCTTTAAATAGCTCCTCTCAAGGTATGTATGAACCATGTCATGGCAGCGCACCAGATATTGCTGGTCTAGGGATTGCTAATCCAATTGCTATGATTTCTTCTCTCGCAATGGCTTTTGAATACTCACTTGGAAGAGTTGATCTTGCCAGAAGAATTGAATCAGCGATAAAAACTTTTATAAGCAAAGGCTGCAGAACAAAAGATATCTCCACCTCAAATGAATTCATGAAAACACAAGAAGTAGCTTCATCTATAATTAGTATTTTAAAGGATGAGTATGAATAAGGGAGTATCTCTTGCTTTGATCGGTGCATCTGGTGTTGTTGGAACAAAAATTATCCAATTGCTAGAAAAAAGAGCATTTCCTGTAGATAAATTTATACCCCTTGGTAATTCAACCATAGGATCATCAATTCAATTTAACAATACAAAATATCAAGTTGAATCGTTGGAAAACTTTAGCCCAGAAAAAGGACAATTTATTATATTTTCTGCTGGCTCAAGGGTTGCAGAAAAATACGCTAGAAACTTTGTTGCCCAAGGAAGTTTTGTAATTGATTTATCCTCTAATTTTAGATATGAGGATGATGTTCCTTTGATTATTCCAGAAATCAATGGAGAAATTCTTAGGAGTCTCTCAGAACCATCTCTTATAGCTAACCCAAATTGCTCGACAGCCCAATTGCTTATGGCTTTGAAACCAATCCACGATCAAGCAAAAATCAAGCTTTTAAATATAGCCACATATCAAGCAGTATCGGGTACTGGAAAGGCCGCATTAGAGGAGCTTCATAATCAAACATATTTTAGTGATTCAGCAACTCAATCACCTGTATATCCAAAACAAATAGCTTTTAATGTCATTCCGCAGTGTGATATTTTTTTAGAAAATGATTTTACCAAAGAAGAAATGAAGTTAGTTTGGGAAACTCACAAAATCCTTGATCCAAATATTCAAGTTCAGGCAACCTGTGTAAGAGTCCCAGTATTTAATGGACATTCTGAAGCAGTTTTCTTTAAGGTATCTGAAGAAATATCTAGAGAGGAAATTATTGAAGTTCTAGAAAATTCGCCTGGCATAAAAGTGCTCGATAACCCTCAAGAAGGACTATATCCAACGCCTGTTGAAAATGCATCTGATACAGAGGATGTTTATGTTGGGCGGATTCGTTCGCAGAAGCTAGATGGTGAGTCTTGGATTTCAATGTGGATAGTTGCTGATAATGTTTATGGAAAAGGTGCTGCCTTGAATGCAGTTCAGATATGCGAAGAACTTCTTGGTATCAATTCACAGAAATGAAAAAGCTTATTCTTTTTATAGTTCTGTTTAGTCACAGTCTTTATGCAAGCATTATCATTGGAAGCCCTAACGTAGAAATTAATTCAGAAGGATTATATTTAATTCAGATTAAGATCAGTTCGACAAGCAATTTAGCTGAGGATGATATTTCTATTACAAACTTTAAGTCAAATGATGAGTTATCTGATTTTTATTTTGAGTTCAAAATTTTTGAGAGTCTCGAAGATTATAAACGCCTAACCTTAGCTCTACCCAATAACCATTTAGAAGACTATATTTCTTTCCGACTTAACATCAAACAGGAATTAAAAAAAGATATTTTTATATTTCTTCCACAGAATGACATAGTTCCTAAAGCGAAATCAAAAGTTTCTTTTAAACTGCCAGCAAAAAAAATTTATGGTGAGCCGCAAAGATATGATTTAGCAAAAATATTATCTGAAGAGACCAATTACGAAGATTCTGAGCCCAATGAATCTAAAGCTTTCTCTCTTGCAAAGCCGGCTAATAATATTGATGAAGCTAAAGATCCTAAGAGCATTCCAAGCGATGAGGTAGAAACTATTTGGAGCGTTTCGAAATCTGTAAGTCAGAATTATGACGCTTCAATCTATCAAATCATGTGGGGTTTTTATCTTGAAAACCCAAATGCATTCATCGATGAGGATATTAATAGAGTAAGAGGGGATATTGATCTTTTTCTGCCTTCTCAAGAATTGGTTGCCTCAACCTCAGCAATTTCTGCAAAAGAATCCATTGCTTTCATGAATGCACAAAAAAATCAAACCAAAAGATCTTCAATTAAACCAATTTTAAAATTAACAGCACCAGTGGAAATTTTTGCTGATTCAGAAACGAAGAAAGATCCCATCAATAACTCAACCCCCGTGTTGCAACTAGATCCAGTTAAAGGGATTGATAATTCCCAATTAAATGCTGCCGAAATAGTGACAAAGAATACCTCAATCATTGAGTTAAAATCAGAATCTGATTTTTCTTTGCAAACAAAAACATCAAAAAATTCTCAAGCTTTTGATTTACAAGATCTTTTTTGGGTTGGTGTTTTGTCTTTGCTTTTAGGTTTCGCAATAGCTTATATGCTTATTCGATCAAGCAAGAGACCCTCATTCACAAAAGCTGCCGTGGAAGAGGATTTACAAGATGAGAGCAACACCTTCCAAACTAACTTGAGCATATCCAATGACATTGAAACTCAAGAATTAGATTTAGTGAGAACATATATTGAGATGGATGACTGGGAGAGCGCAACAAAAATTTTAGATAAGCTGATAGCGCATTCAACAAATAATCTTATTGTTTCTGAGGCTAGCTCACTTCTAAAAGCAAAGAAATAAATTGTGAGATTTGTAGGCATTTGTCAATACGATGGTTCAAATTATTCTGGATTTCAATCTCAAAAAAATGCATCCTCAATTCAAGATCAGATTGAATTAGCTATTTCTTCTATTGGGAGGCTTGATGGGCGAATTAATTACGCTGGTAGAACTGATGCAGGAGTTCATGCCTCAGGTCAGATTTTCGATTTCTCTTCAAAGGATGACAGAGAAACAAGCCAATGGCTTAAAGGTTTAAATTCGCTGCTGCCAAATGATATTTCAGTTTCCTCTATCCAAAAAGTACCAGATGAATTTCATTCAAGATTCGATGCTATTAATAGGACCTATTCCTATGTTATTTATACAGGCAAGACTCAGCCAATTTTTTTAAGAGATTATGTTTATTGGGAAAAAAATGAAATTGATATCAAAATTATGAAAGCTGAGGCTGCACATTTGATTGGGACTCATAATTTTAATTCATTCAGGGGATCAAAATGCACCGCAAAAAACCCAGTTCGCACAATTCATAGTATTGATATTCAAATAAAGGATCATTTTATAATTATCAGCATGTGCGCAAATGCTTACTTGTATAATATGGTTAGAATTATTATTGGCACCTTGCTGGATATATCCAAGGGTTTTGGAAAAGATATGAAGACTATTTTGAGCGCTCAAGACCGAAATATTGCAGGCAAGACAGCACAAGCTCAAGGCCTATTTTTTACTGGTGCTGATTATAAAAAAATTGATTTGAGCTTAAACAATAATTCAACTAATCCCTTAAGTATTTTTATTAACCCAAGGCAATGAAATTAAAGATTTGTGGGATAAATGACATAAACATATTGCAATATGCTTGCGACATGGGTGTTGATTACGTTGGCTTCATATTGGCCAATAACAGNCCTAGAAAAATTTCTCATGACTTTTTGGCTTCTCTAGAAAATTTTAATTTTAAGGATNCATCACCGGTTTTTGTTTTTGTAAATCCATCAGTTGAAGAGGTTAAAAAAGTTATAACCCAAATTAAAAATCCTATTTTGCAATTTCATGGGGATGAAGGAGATGCTTTCTGCCAGCAATTCAATCATCCATTTTGGAAAACCATCAGAGTAAAAAATTCTCAATCTCTTAAGTCTATCAATGACTTTTCATCGGCTGATGCGATACTGTTAGAAACATTTTCAGATAGTTCATATGGAGGAACTGGCAAAGTTTTTGATTGGAGCTTGCTTAATAATATCTCGCTTGAGCAGGGGTATGTGCTTGCTGGGGGAATAAACTCCGAGAATATTAAAAAAGCTGTCTCTATGAATCCTTGGTGTATTGATGTTAACTCTGGGGTAGAATCATCACTCGCACTTAAAAATAAAAATCTCATAGCTGAGATTATAAAAAAATTTAAAAATGAATAATTTAACTGATTTACCAAATTCTGATGGCTTTTTTGGTGAGTATGGAGGGAAGTTTGTTCCT
>JGI20155J14468_10003715_pt1 | contig 10505 bp, 8 predicted proteins | sample COG_05_FD_14468 | JGI IMG/M metagenome (IMG submission 14468)
CTTCGTTCTCGACATCAAAATCATCATTTTCATCATTTATTAAAGGTTGTCGCTCCAAATCGTAATTGAACTTGGTGTTACTCCCTCTGTACCCGAGACTCATATTCGTTCCTGTCGCTGCCGCTGACGATGACGACAGAGATGATGCTTTTTCTCGTCCTCGCGACATGGATAGAAGTCGTGTAGTACGTGTGATATGATTGGAGAAAAATTCTCCTCCGCGTCCTCTTTTTAGGCTACACGTTTAGGGTTTATCTCAAAAACCCTAAATAAGTGTCTTGTAAAAAGAAGAAGGGGAAAATTTTGCTTCAAAACTCGCAGTCACATCATCTCACATGTCGTATAACTACTGCTGCTGTCGCTCTCACAACGCGTCTGTTTCTCCTCCCTCTTTAGGAACGACGACAAAGAGGAAGATGAGGACGACGACGACGAGTGTTTCTTCTTCTTCTTCTTCTTCTTTAACGAGAAGAAGAACTTTAACGACGAGAAGAACAACACCAAAGATAAAGACGGAGAATTCGACGATGACGCATCGCGCCGCTTTAGCAAAAAAAACAACCAACTTTCACACGACCGCTGCGCTCATCGCGGAGGAAGGCAGCGGCGAAAACAACAACAACAACAGACGAAAAACGGTTTTGATGACGGGAATGAGCGCGTTGTTGTCTTCTTTTGCGGGGAGAACAACCAATTCACAAGCGGCTGAATTAAAAGGCCAAGTCAAAGATTGCGAAAACTGCTCGAATAGCAACACCTCTCTCCGGGAAGGCGATAAGGAGTTTTTGACCACAAACTCTGGTCTGAGATACATAGACTTGCGAGAAGGCGATCTCGCGAAAGTGCCGAAGAAAGGCGACGTGGTCGTCGTCGATTGGGTCGGGTACACCGCGGGGTACCAGGCGAAGAAGATCGAGTCGACGCGAGAGACGGACGCGCCGTTTACGTTTCGAGTTGGATCCGGCGAGGCGATACCGGCGTTCGACGAAGCGGTGTTGAATATGGGGAAAGGCGGTATAAAACGCATCGAAATCGCCGGCGAGTTAGAGGAGAAATTAGGGTACAGTCGGAATCCCGGTGAACGATATAACGGGGTTGGACCGAAACCGACGACGTTTGGTGGGTTGAGAGCGCTCGATTTCGTGTTGGATAACAAGACGTTGAAAGATTTTAATCGGACGCTGTTGTTCGACGTAAAGTTGGTCGCGATTAGAAGCAGTACTTAATTTTATACTTGATACTATGCGTTACTATTCTTATTATTAGTATTATTAGTATTATCATCATCGTATCATCATCATCATCACACCATTATACCGCCGCGAAAGTACTACTCGTCAAACTAAGCATAAAGAAACGAACCAAAGAGAATATCGCTCGGAGGAATAAATAGGCGACTCCAAATGCGCTCAACAAAAAAGACCAGGCCCAAAACTGATGCGCTTTCTCCTTCAAGTCGTTCTTCTCGTCCGGTTGAAATTTACGCACGTCCAAGTCAGACCATTCGGAAAGGATTTGAACATTCGCGTCGTCGATGGCTTGCGTTTCCCAATACGCTCCTCTCGCCGGATCCCAGCGAAAGGCGCTTCGCATACCCGCGGTGGCTTTGTTCGCACCGGCGATGGATATGGTAACATTTTCTGTCGCTTTTCTGTTTTGTAAGGCGACGAAGATAATGTGCGCGACGTCTTCTCGGCTGACTTTGGAGGCGTCGATGTGGTTGGCGCCGTGCGTTAGAACGACGACTCTTTCGTTGTTGTTGTTCTTCTTGTTGTTTGCGCCGCCGCTGCTCCTGCTACTCTTCGTACTACTGCTACTACTGCCGCCGCTATTTTTCTCGTCGTCGCTATTATTATCAATTCCTTCCCAATCTGTCAAGTTCCCCGGCCGAACGATCGTATACGACATCCTTTTCGACGATTTCGTTTCGTCGTTCGCGACGCACGCCTCTCGAATCGCCAACTCCCCGAGCAATTGAAACTTAATCGTCATCGATAACACGTTATTCAACAAAACCGCTATGAAGTCAAACGCAGAATACCCGACGCTCATCCCAGTCACTCGAACGAAACGTTCGCACCCGCCTTCCTTCGCCGCCAACGCCAACTTCCTCACGCCCCAAAAGTTCACCGATTTCGGATGTCGCTCGTCCACGTTTTCCGCGTTCGTGATCCAATCGAACGGTTTCGAGATTCTCTGCGCTCCAAAACACGCGACGACTTCGTCGTACCCTTTCACGCTTTCTAATAACTGCTCCGCGGTAAAATTTGTCACGTCGCACTCGCCAAACGTCAATCGAACCGGTCGTCCTTCTTCTTCGTTTTCTTCCTTCATCGTGTCGTTTTGTGCGATGCATTTGTTCACATTTCTCGTCAACACGTGCACTCTCTCGTATCGTCTCTCCGGGTCGTTTAAAACTGTTCGAGCGATTAGAGACCCAATCCGTCCGCACCCGCCGACGATGCAGACTGATTTCTTCTTGTTGTTGTTCCGTGTGGTTCTCTCCTCCTCTGAAACTTCTTCCTCGTCTGATTCGGTTTTTCCATCATCGTCGTCACATCGAGACGCGATGTGTGCTTCTTCACCAAAACCACCACAAGAACGACGACTTTTGCTCGTCGACGACGACCGAAAATATAAAAATCTACAACAAAGCCTTCTTCTGCGCTGTTCCTCCTGATGATGATGAGAACGATGATGCTGTTGTTTTTGAGGCGCGCGTTGTTGCGCGGCAGCAAAAGACGCGATGGCAGAATACATGTTGTTTTTATTGTTGCGCGCACAATATCCAAACAACACAAAACACTCAACCGTCATCGCAAAGGAAGAAAGAAAAGACAAAGGAAGGAAAAAAAAATGTATTTAGGGTTTTTAATTTTTTTTTGAAAAGGAAGAGACAAAAGAGAGACGAGAGCACACTTTTCTTTCATTTCACGCGAGAGCATTACACTGCTCTTGCTCCTTCTCTGTAGAACAGAAGAAACGCACACGTAATAATGTCGGCTGGAATGCCGTACGGGCTCCAAGCCATGCTGAAGGTACGAAAAATGCGTTCTCTCTTTTTGTCTCACGTTTTTGTCCTCTTTGACGCGTGTTTTTACGACAACGAGANGNAGAGATGTGTGTTTGTTTTTTCCAACGACGAACGTGGTCTTCCGCCGTCGTCGAAGGAAACTCTCGATCTCGGCGTTGACTTCTCTCTCTGATCTTATAATCTTCTTTTCAAAACGATGACGATGATGATGACGTGTTATCACACATAAAACGACTTTTATTTTAAACAACAGGATGGTCACAAGCACTTATCCGGCCTGGACGAAGCGGTGATTAAAAACATCGAAGCGTGCCGAGAGCTTTCGAAAATCGCGAGAACGAGTCTCGGCCCGAACGGCATGAACAAGATGGTCATCAACCATCTGGAAAAATTATTCGTGACGTCGGATACGGCGGTGATCGTGAGAGAGTTAGAAGTGGCACACCCAGCGGCGAGAGTCGTGGTGATGGCTGCGGAAGCGCAGGAGAGGGAAGTCGGGGACGGGACGAACTTTGTGGTGTCGTTTGCCGGGGAGTTGTTGAGTCTCGCCGAGGAGTTGATTCGGGACGGGTTGCACCCGAGCGAGATCAGAGACGGGTATCAGAAAGCGTTGGAGAAGTGTTTGGAGTGGTTGAATGAGGAGTTAGCTATTGAAGGGACGGAGACGATGGATGTGAGAGATAAAGTGGCCGTGGCGAAACGGTTGAAAGGGACGTTGAGTTCGAAACAGAGCGGGTACGAGGAACAGTTGGCGAGCATCGTCGCCGAGGCGTGCGTGGACGTGTGCCCGAAGAAGAACGCGAAGAATTTTAACGTGGAAGACGTGAGGACGGCAAAAATTGTCGGCGGAAACATTAACGACGTGCAAACGATTCACGGGATGGTCATACGGAGAAACGTGGAAGGGTCCGTCCGACACGTAGAAAACGCCAAGGTGGCCGTGTTTGGGTGCGCCGTGGACACGCAAGCCACGGAGACGAAAGGCACGGTTTTGATTCAAAGCGGTAAAGATTTAGAGGAATATTCTAAAGGCGAGGAGCTGCAAGTGGAGAAGTACATCGACGAAATCGTCGAAAGTGGCTGTAAAGTCGTGTTCACCGGTCAATCTTTCGGCGATTTGGCGTTGCACTTTTTAGAGCGCAAGAAAATTATGGCGGTGAAAATCCCCTCAAAATTTGAATTACGAAGAGTCTGTAAAGCGACCAACGCGACGACGTTGATTAAACTAGGCAAACCTAAACCGGACGAGTTAGGGTACGCGTCGAAAATCGACGTCGTGGAAATCGGCGACTCGAAAGTGTTGGTTTTAAAACAAGACGATGCCTCTCGCGTGAGCACCATCATCTTGAGAGGCGCCACGGCGAACGCGATGGACGATTTAGAACGCGCCATGGACGACGGCATCAACGCGTACAAAGCGTTAACGAGAGACTCGCGAGCGGTTGCTGCCGGAGGTGCGACTGAAATCGCTCTCGCCAAACGCCTCAGCGACTACGCGAAAACCCAAACCGGCTTGGACCAATACGCCATCCAAAAATTCGCGCAAGCTTTAGAACTCGTCCCGAGAACCTTAGCCGAAAACGCCGGCTTAGACGCCACCAGCGTCATCGCCTCTTTATACGCCGCGCACAGTAGTAGTAACAAAAATAACAATAGAATGGGCGTGGACGTTTCCGGCGACCAGGAAACGGTCGATCTCTGCGAATCCGCCGGGATCGTCGATTTGTTGGAAGTCAAACACTGGGCGCTCAAGCTCGCCGTGGACGCCGCCAGAACCGTGTTGCGCGTAGACCAAATCATCATGAGCAAACAAGCCGGAGGCCCGGGGCCGAACGACGCCAGAGCTGGTTAAACGTCACACACACATATATATTTAGGAAACGAGAGAAAAGAGAGAGAAAGAGAGAGAGAGAAAGCGGCAATATAAGCTTTTGTCAATATAAATCAAGAGTACTACGAGTCTTAGAGAAAATTTTAAACTCCAAACCGACACACGCAAAAATCGAATGACTGGCTTTTCCTCTCTTTGCAGTCATCACCATCCTTCCATCCACCTCCTCCGCGGCAACAACAACAATAAGAACAACAACAACAACGCATCTACCAGTAAACGGCGGAATGTCGTCGTCATCACGAGTCAAAAAATCGACCCGAAATGGGGCGACGGGAGGCAATGGGGAAAAAACAAGTTAGGAAAGAAATTGGAACACCGAAGCCGGCTTATTTTGGAATACGAAGTCGCGAGAGAGTTCGTTTGGACGTTAGGGTTATACGACGAGGACGATTGGCGAGATTGGGCGAAAGACCGCAGACGCGGATGCGTGTTCATTCCGAGAGATCCCTGGAACGCGTACAGAAATCGCGGATGGATTGATATGGACGATTGGCTAGGGAGACCGTTACCGTTCGCGGAAGCGAAAGCGCTCGCGCGAGAGTTCGCGAAAGAGCGGAGGATACGGACGCAAGCGGAGTGGTGGGCAGCGGTTGATTCTCGGACGACGCCGAGTCGAGTTCCAGTCAGACCGGGTATGTATTATAGAGACGACGGTTGGATCGATTACGACGATTGGTTAGGCGTCGGTTTAGACGATGCCAAAGAAGAAGAAGAAGAAGAAGAAGAACGATGACATTTTGTGTAATATATAAATACAAATATACACTAGATTCGTTAAGATAGATTACACTTGATGCTCACGGCTAGTTTTTCAAACGCGCTGCTCTTTTCGTTACCGAAAACTCTGGTCATTTCTTCCACGCACTTGGCGATGCCTAGAGCGGTGCCGTTGCGTTCGTATTTCGGATCGAGCAAGTCAAAGACGAGGACGACGCATCCTTTGCCAGCTTTGGCAAAGATATTCTTTCGGAGCAGCCGATGCTCGTTCTCGTCGTCGTCGTCGTTATCCTCGTATTGTTCTTCTTCCTCGTCTTCTTCGTTGTATTCTAAAATAGCCTCTCCCGCGTTGAACATTCGACTTCTCGCCAAAGAGTCCACGCAGACGACTTCGCCAACTTCTAGTGGCATTTTCTGTACCGGATGCCCTAAAAATTCCGCCTCTACGCCAACATCGGAGATATCGCAGTCTGCATCTTTCGCTAAGCACGCGTACGCGGTGTACAAACTATCCGAAAGAGGGAACCGTTTCGGTTTATTCCGACGATTCAGTCGATTGCTTTTCGCTATGATTTCTTCCAAGTAATAGTTTCTTCTAGTGTTGTTGTTATTAGTATTGCTATCGTCGTCGTCGTCGTCGTCGTCGTCGTCATTTTCCGCGCTATTCTTCTTCGTCGTCTTGCTCGTCTTCATCTTCTTCTTCTTCTTTTTCTCCTCGTACCTATAACTCGGCCTCAACGCGACCACTCTCACGTTCATCCCGTTCACCTCTCGCATGGCATTCATAACCGCCGGAAAATGTTTCTTCGCCAACTCGCTAGGCCGAATGCAACTCTCGTCCGTCAACGACAATACCATGTTCTCACTACCGCTGCTATTCCTCGAGCCGACGCTAAAAACTGACAAAAACTGACTCGTCGGTTGCCGAAAATCCTCCTCTTTTCCTCGCTTGGCGACGACGGCCTCCGCGACGTTCCTCTTTCTCCTCTTCTCGTACAACTCGCTCTTATTCCCACTCACGAACGCCATCAACTCTCGGCTGAACACCGGCGTCATTCGTTCCAGTTTCGAAACGTTCGACTCGATCGATTTCATCGTGATCGTTCCGCCTCCTCCCTCCTCGTTCTTTTCCTTCTCCTCACCAAAATCCCTCCTCGCCTCCTCCCCAAAGACAAACGCGTTTACGTTGCTCTTTGTGCGCATCATTTTCTTCCTCCTCCTCCTTCCTTGAAACGCATCACTGTTCCTCTTCCTTTCTGTCTCCTTCTTGGCGAACCTGCGGAGAAAAATCGACCCGCTGCTCATCGGGACGAACATCGCTCGCCCGTTCAGTTTTCTCCAAAACGGCAACGCGACGAGCGCGAAAACGAACGTTTCCACGACCGAGTGGAGGAGCGATGTCGCGCTCGTTTCGAGGCTGGTGCGATGCAAGGTTTGGAATATGACTTTATGCGTGAAGCACAGGTAAGAGAGGAGGAAGAATCCACGTCTAAGGAAGTTTTCCGTCGACGCCGGGAAAAGAGGGTGCGCGTGTTGCATTTTGATGAGAGGAAGAGTTGTGACGCAGAAGAGCTCGTACTGAGTCGTATGAAACAACGCGTTACGACGAGAGTAGGACGAAAGAACTCCATCGTTCGCACCGAACGCGATGTATGCGAGAAGAGGACCCTCGCACTATTGAGAGCGTTAAGCGAGGGAGGTAGACGTTATCTTTTTCTTCTTCTTCGTCGTCGTCGTTTTCGGTATTGTCGTCGGTAGTATCGTCGTCTCGTAAAAAGCCGCACTGGCGCTTCGCGTTGGAGCCGAAGGAGAAAACTTTTCGTTTCGTCGCGACGAGCGTGTGGCGAGATCCGCAGCTGATGAATTCAATCTCGTCTTCGTCGTTTAAATCGCCGCCTTCGATGAGGCGTGGTATCGTGGAGTATTTGACATCTTTCGGCGCGCCTATTTGCGGGTTTTGTCCGAAACCGTAGGCGGAGCCGCCTTCGCACAACGCGACGGAATGAAACAAACCGCACGCAACTTTCCGCACTCGAATGTTCATCCGCGAGAACAGAGGCACCGGTTGAAAATCATCAGGCGCTCTCGATTGACAACTCCCATCGCCGAGTTGCCCGAATTGGTTCCATCCCGAGAAAAGAAGTTCGAGTGGAGGAGAACGACTTTTATCGTCTTCCTCGTCTCGAACTTCCAAATCCTCGCCTTTCGTCCAACTCGCCCAATGTTTCATCGACGACGAGAATCCAACCGCTCGAACGACGACATCATCATCATCATCACCATCTCGTCGTTCTTCTTCTTGATTATTTCCCTTCTTCTCCTTCGCCGAAGTTATGCAAAACTCGTCGCCTTCGGGTATCATCGACATCTCAAAAGTCCTCCTCCTCTCGTTTTTCGTCCAAGCGCCTCCTGAACGTTCGATGTCACGATGACTTTGAGAAGAAGCGTTCGTTACGCCGATGACATTTTCATCTCCTCCTCCTTCTCCAAAGTCGCACGCGAAAGCGCCGCACGCGAACAAAAAACACGACGGAGGGGTAAACAACCCCTCGTCGTCGGCGTTATCCTCTTTCGATTTCATTCGTGGTATTCTTCATCATCAACGCATACGTCGTTTTTGCGTTCGTTTTTGTCCTCTTTTCCCCTCGTCTCTTTTCCCCTCGTCGTCTCGTCAAATCGTGTCTCCGTCTCGTACTCTGATCAGAAAAAAACAATCTCACTCATCGCGGACGTATACCTCGCCAAACGTTCGTCGTCGATGAGAAATGAGAACGACGACTCGTCGGATTTTCTCGAACGACTCTCGATGTCGCGACAAAACGAGAGAAGAAAAGAAGCGATGAGAGAAGCACACGCGAAAGAACGAATTTTATATATCCAACGACGATATTTTTTTTTAATGGACCCTTTTTGTGTCTCTAGCAGTCTAGGTTTACTTTTTTTAAACGTTTTCGTGTGCCATTATTCTCTGCGCGTCACATCTCGCGCAGAATACACACACACACAAACGCATTATCGTCCTCCTTCGGGTAAAAGAAGAAGAGATCTTTCAAGTCGTTGTTCTCATCTCTCTCTCTCTTAAGAAGAAGGAGGTCTAGATCGAAGAAAAAAGAGGCACGTCTCTTTCATCCGAGCCTTCGCGACCCTTCAGGAGAAATCTCTCGATGTCGTCCGTTTTCTCTCACCAGAAAAGGGCGAGAAAGATGCAACCAGTGGTGGTATTTCGTCTCTCAAAGTTTAGGAAGCGGATACTTTTCGCGTTCGCGTTTGTCGCCTTTATTTTCGGGACGAGCTTTGGCGGCGGCGGCGTTTCCGCCGCCGATGTTGATGACGACGGCGGTGCGAAAGCGTCGTCGCAGTGCGTCGCGAACGTGCCGAAGTGGAGGCAAACGAATCTGTGCCAAAAGAATTTGGTCATCTTTGCGCACGATACCGAATTTTACGGCAGTTTGACAGTGAAGAAGAAATTTTTCATGACGCTGTTGAACGGCGAAGAAATTGAAGTGGGGAGAAAGATTGCAGAGCAGGATGAAGAAATGGACGAGCTCGTTGATGAAGTCAAGCGCCTGACGCAGGAACTTACTGCAGTGAAAATGACGTGTTTGGCAGTGAAGGAGAAACAATCCGAAGTATATCAACCGCCGAGTCCGCCGCCGAATCCGCCGCCGCCGAGTCCACCGCCGTCGCCGAATCCGCCCCCGAATCCGCCAATATTTTTGACGAATATGCTCGAGGATACGGGTGCGACGATTTACGCGAGCGACGCAGTCGCCGGCGATAATTTTGGGAAAAGTGTATCGCTTTACGGCGATACGGCGTTAATTGGAGCTTGGAAAGATGACGACCAAGGTGATGGAAGTGGTTCGGTGTATGTGTTTACGCGATCGGGTGGATCGTGGAACGAAGAAACGAAAATATATCCATTGGATCCGTCTGCATCGACGTATTTCGGAACTTCCGTTTCGTTATATGTCGACACAGCTCTGATTGGAAGGTCGTACGATAATGCTAAGGGTACCGAAGCCGGCGCGGTGTACGTCTTTACAAAAGTCAGTTCGACATCATGGACTCAAGAGACGAAATTGTACGCGTCCGACGCAGCTACCTACGACCATTTCGGTGCGTCAGTCTCACTTCATAAAGACACGGCGTTGATTGGAGCGATATCGGACGATGATAAAGGCACCAACGCGGGATCCGTTTACGTCTTTTCTCGAACGACGACGACGTGGACGCAACAGACAAAACTGTACGCGTCCAACCCATCCACGTCTTCCTGGGGTAACTTTGGCAATAGCGTTTCTTTGCACGGAGATACCGCAATGGTGGGGAGTTATGAGGATGATCCAGAGTTGAATGCAGGTGCAGTATACGTGTTCGCGCGATCACTCGCATCGGACGGAGTTACCGTTTCTTGGACTGAAGAGACGAAGCTTTACGCTTCAGACGGGGCGACTGGTAACCAATTCGGCAAGGCGATATCGTTACACGGCGATACCGCTCTCATTACTGTTAATACCGGTGCGGTGTACATTTTTACGCGATCATATGGATCGGATGGAATCAACACTGTTTCTTGGAATGAAGAGACGAAGATTGACGCGTCNGCTAATGACGATACCGGTACTTCGGTATCGTTATACGGCGATACCGCTCTTATTGGAGCTACTTCGAATGACGATAAAGCGACCAATGCGGGCAAAGTGTACGTATTCCGCTCACCGTTTCCTCCTCCGAGTCCGCCTCCGAGTCCGTCGCCGCCACCCGCTGCTGTTATCGACATCAACGGCAAAGAGTTGTTGCAAGACTCAACCGGGTGGATTTTGTTACTCGCGTATAAGCACGTCGGCGGCGAGAATG
>JGI20155J14468_10003716_pt1 | contig 10504 bp, 9 predicted proteins | sample COG_05_FD_14468 | JGI IMG/M metagenome (IMG submission 14468)
TAATTTAACTTCAGTCCTGTTACTCAAGGGTAATGGCTCATTTGCTCAAGGTGATGAAATAATGAGTTCAAGCAACGTTAAAGCAATTGTTGAATTCTACGACTCTGATAAAAATCACCTCACATATTATCAAACTGCTGAAACTGGATTTAGATCTTTTTCTATAGGTGACAAACTTGTAGGAAAGGGTTCAAGCGTTGTAACAATTGAAGAGTTTGTTATGGACTTTGTTGTTCCGTGTTCAGACCTAGTCGTTTCAATTGAAGAGAATCCAGAACAAATGATTTTTGTATTTGCTGAATCAGAGGCAGCAATTCAGGCTAAGTTAGCTGCAAAAGAGATGATGGCTGAGATCTTAGAGGAAATGGAAAGACAGGCAGCACTTGAGGCGTTCCTTCAAAAATTAGAAGATGAAAAAGCTGCTGCTGCTAAATCTACTGCTGCTTATCAATCCAAGTTAGCTAGAGACGCTGAAATAGCTGCTCGTATAGAGCAATTAGCCATTGAGCAAGAGCTCGCTTTATTTGAGGCTCAACTCGAGGCAGAGCTTGCTGCTCAAGCAATGATGGCTGAGATCATAGANGAAATGGAAAGANNNGCNGCACTTGCTGCTTTCCAGCAAAAACTAGAGGATGAAAGGGCCGCTGCCGCTGCTGCAACTCAAGCTTACAGAGATTCACTTCTTGAAGCTGAACTAGCTGCTTTTGAAGCAAGGCTCGAGGCAGAGCTTGCTGCTCAAGCAATGATGGCTGAGATCATAGAGGAAATGGAAAGACAGACAGCACTTGAGGCGTTCCTTCAAAAATTAGAAGATGAAAAAGCTGCTGCTGCTGCATCAACCGCTGCTTATCAAGCAAAAGTAGCCTATGAAAAGAGAGTGACAAAGATTAAGGATGATTTACTTGCAGAGTTGGATGAGTTTAATTTATCTGGAGAGTATAAATCCACTATTTCAGATGAACTGATTAAAGAGGCAACTGAAAAGTTAGCAGAAGAAGAATTTGTTGGAGCTATTTCTGGGGAAATTGTAACTGAAGCAATTCATGATTACTGTAAAGTGAATCTAGGTTTATCTGAGAGTAATATTGAGCTATTCAAAAAAGCATTGGCTGGTGGTTATCTTGGCAATGTAGGTCCTCAGGTTACTAATGGAACCGAATTCACCGCAAATAGATGGCAAAAGTATATCGACTGTGTAGGCTCAAAAAGATAGAGCAGCTTTTCTAAATCTCAAGTAATGAGTTCTCTTTGTCGCTTAAAGACTTGTCAATTGAGGCGATATGCTGATCAGTAATTTTTTGAATATTGTCTTCAGCTTTGCGTGACTCGTCCTCAGAAATTTCCTTTTCTTTGAGGAGTTCTCTGAAGTCAGATATCGCATCTCTTCGAATATTTCGAATAGCCACTCTGGCATTTTCAGCTTCATCACGAACAACCCTGACTAGTTCTTTTCTGCGATCCTCAGTTAGAGGCGGAAGAGGTATGCGCATTACCTGACCCTGGGTATTCGGGTTAAGACCTAAATCAGATGTCAAAATTGCTTTTTCAATTGGTCCAACCATGTCTTTCTCCCAAGGCGATACCTTTAAGGTCCTTGCATCCTCGGCAGTAACGTTTGAGACTTGAGATAGAGGCACCATTGTGCCATAGTATTCTACGGTGACTTGTTCAAGAAGAGATGGGTGTGCCCTGCCAGCTCGAATTTTACTAAAGTCACTTTCTAGAGAGGCAAGTGACTTATCCATTCGACTGTTTGCATCACTATGAATTTCATTTATCATCTTTACTCTCCGTTTTGACTAACAATTGTTCCAATTGCATGACCCTTAATAATGTTTGCAAGTGAGTAATTATCCTCTAACATGCTAAAAACACAAATTTTTATATTGTTGTCTCTGCATAATGCAAATGCAGCAGTATCCATGACCTTAATATTTTGCTCAATGGCTGAATCAAAAGTTAAGGAATCAAATTTTATAGCTGATGAATCTTGCATAGGATCACTTGAGTAAATACCATCAACTTTTGTTGCCTTAAAGACAATATCTGCATCTATCTCAATCGCTCTCAGGGCTGCAGCAGTATCAGTTGTAAAACAAGGGCTTCCAGTACCAGCAGAGAAAATGACTACTTTGCCATTTGCGATTTCACTTTTTGCTCTAATGTGATTAAAGGGTTCACATACACCTCCACCAATTGGGAAGCCTGACATGACCAATGTAGAAATTTGATTTCTTTCAAAGGCATCAGAAAGGGCTAGTGCATTCATAACGGTTGCCAGCATACCAATGTGATCTCCAGTAATTTTGTTCATTCCTTCTGCAGATAGGCTAGCCCCTCGGTATAGATTTCCCCCGCCAACGACGATGGATATTTCAACACCCAAATCAAGCGCTGATTGAACAATACTTACGACCTTTTTAAGCATTTCAGGGTCTAGATTCTGACTACTACTGGAGAGTGCTTCACCACTCAATTTTAGTAAGATTCGTCGATAGGAAACCATGTCTTAAAGATTCAATACAAAATTGTGATTTTACACAAGGGATGAGTATAATGAACCCTTTGTCCATCATAAAATATTGAGTTTATGGATACAATAAATATCCGCGGAGCAAAAGTCCATAATCTAAAAAATATAGATGTCAGCATACCAAGAAATAAACTCGTTGTTTTAACTGGACTGTCTGGTTCGGGTAAATCGTCATTGGCATTTGATACTATTTATGCTGAAGGCCAAAGGAGGTATGTCGAATCTCTTTCGGCATATGCAAGACAGTTTTTGTCTTTAATGGAAAAGCCTGATGTTGATCATATTGAGGGCCTATCTCCTGCAATTTCAATTGAACAAAAAGCAACCTCACATAATCCAAGATCTACTGTTGGAACTATTACAGAGATATATGATTATCTAAGGCTTCTTTTTGCGAGAGTCGGTTCGCCAAGGTGTCCAGATCATGGCGTTGAGCTTCAAGCCCAGACTATTTCTCAAATGGTGGACTCAGTTCTCGGCTTGCCAGAAGATTCAAAGATTATGATTTTGGCTCCAATCGTTAGAAATCGAAAAGGAAGCCATCAAAAACTTCTTCAGGAGCTATCTCATGAGGGATTTTTGCGTGCACGAATTGATGGAGAAGTTCAATTTCTTGAGGAAGTTGAAGAGTTAGATGGAAATAAAAACCATACTATTGAAATAGTGATTGACCGGCTTAAGGTAAGACAAGACATATCCTCAAGGTTATCTGAATCTCTCGAGACAGCTCTTAATATGAGTTCTGGTATTGCTATTTTGAGCCCCATGGATTCTCATGCTGAATGGAAGGAGCTTACTTTTTCAGCTAAGTTTTCCTGTATTCATTGCGGATACTCATTAAATGAATTAGAGCCTAGGCTTTTTTCATTTAATAATCCAGTTGGTGCCTGTGAAACATGTGATGGTTTGGGTGTTAAGGACGTATTTGATGAGGAGAGAGTTGTAGCAAATCCTGAGCTAAGTCTTGAGGATGGGGCGGTTTACGGCTGGAGTAAAAACAATGCATACTTTTATCAGATGCTTTCTCTCGTTGGCAATTTTTATAATTTTAGCGTAACGACACCATTCAATGAGCTGTCAGATGAGCATAAAAAAATAGTACTCTATGGTAGCGGAGATCAATCCATTGATTTTTCTAAAATAAAGGGAAGAAGAGGATGGTCTGGTCGAAAAAAACCATTCGAGGGAATTATTCCAAGAATGATGCGCCGATACGCTGAAAGTGAAATTCGATCTGTTAGAGAAGATCTCTCTAGGTATGTCATTAGTAAACCATGTGCCAGCTGTCATGGGGATCGATTAAATGCTGCTGCCAGAAATGTTTTTATCAATGACAATAATATATCTGACTTAACAAAACTAACAATTGACCAAGTCTATGAATTTTTTGAAAAACTTGAGCTTGAAGGGCAGCGAGGAGAAATTGCCAGCAAGATATTAACTGAAATTTCACAAAGACTACATTTTTTAATTAATGTCGGCTTGGATTATTTGAACCTTGAAAGAAAAGCGAATTCTCTATCTGGCGGTGAAGCGCAAAGAATTAGACTAGCATCTCAGATTGGAGCAGGCTTGATTGGAGTTTTGTATGTTCTTGATGAGCCATCGATTGGCTTGCACCAAAGGGACAATCAAAAACTTCTGGATACCTTAACTTACCTCAGAGATTTGGGCAACACGGTCATTGTTGTTGAGCATGATGAAGATGCAATTAGGCAGGCAGATCATGTCATTGATATTGGCCCTGGGGCAGGAATTCATGGCGGACAAATTGTAGCAAGTGGATCGCCTGATGAGGTTATTGCGAATACTCACTCGCTCACTGGAGATTATCTAAGTGGTCGGCAAGAAATTAGTATTCCTCGAAAAAGGAAAAGCTCAGATGGCTGGCTTGAGATTACAGGCGCAAGTGGAAATAATTTGAAGAGTGTAGATTTAAGAATCCCAGTTGGAGTTTTAACTTGTATTACTGGAGTTTCTGGCTCAGGGAAATCAACTTTAATTAATAACACTCTATACGAGTTAGCAGCTCAAACATTAAACGGCGCTCAAACAGACATTGCCCCCTTTAAAAAGGTGAAAGGAATGAATTTATTTGATAAGGTCGTCAATATCAATCAGAGCCCTATAGGAAGAACACCAAGATCTAACCCTGCAACTTATACGGGCGTATTCACTTTGATTAGAGACCTATTCGCACTTACATTGGAGTCAAGATCTAGGGGCTATAAGTCGGGTCGATTTAGTTTTAATGTTAAGGGTGGAAGGTGCGAAGCCTGCACGGGAGATGGCCTGATTAAAGTTGAGATGCATTTTCTGCCTGATGTATATGTTTCATGCGATGTATGCAGTGGACATCGATACAATAGAGAGACTTTGGAGATTAAATACAAAGGAAAGTCAATAGCCGATGTGTTAGAAATGACTGTTGAGGATGCACTGGACTTTTTTAAACCGATTCCAAAGATTAATCAAAAAATACAGACGCTCATGGATGTTGGCCTCTCTTATATTACCTTGGGTCAAAATGCCACCACTCTCTCTGGAGGCGAAGCGCAGCGGATTAAACTGGCTAAAGAGTTATCTAAGTCTGATACCGGTCAAACCTTATACATATTGGATGAGCCAACGAGCGGGCTTCATTTTCATGATATAAAACAGCTACTTTCTGTCATTTTTAGGCTCAGAGATCGAAACAATACAATTGTCATTATTGAGCACAACCTTGATGTTATTAAGACTGCTGATTGGATTGTAGACTTAGGTCCAGAAGGTGGTAACAAGGGTGGGGAAATTATTGCTTATGGAACACCTGAAGACGTGGCTCAGAATAAAAAGTCTTTTACTGGACAGTTTCTAAAGCAGCACCTATAAATCTATCCCAAAAATTCTATAAGAATCATTGTAAATTCAGTTTTGCCGTTAACTTTATGAATCTTAACAGGCTGAAAATTATCTTGAGCAGATAAATTAAGAGTGAGTTCTAGCTCATCACATATCACTCTTGAAGTTTTAATTTCTCTTCCATTAATCTCAATCATTTCCTCACCTTCAACTCTAAACTGAAGATATTCTACTCCCTCCTGATCGACGACCTGATAAGTGAATTCAACTTGATTCGGCTTATTGAGCATGTCATTTGATAGAGCAAGGTAAACGCTCAGAGGGTCAACCAGAAGTCCAGGTTTTATTTCCCATTCTTCTCCGGTGCTCGAGATAGCATAATTCTTATCCGTAGCTATATTAATTTCGTAATTCTTTTTGACTTCATCTTTAATTTTTTCGATCACACTGAAATAATTATTTATGACCTGTCCATCCACCTCATGACCTGTACTTTTTTCAGATCTGGAATAGTCATACAAAGCTTTCCATAACGATTCAGTTTTAGCCTCAGTAGTGAACGTAAACTGATCTTCGATAACGTTGAGATTTAGGGTGGCTTTTCCAATTTTTAAGTTACCCATTTTTGTATCGGCATAGAGTTCATAACTTCCAATATAAGGGGATAGTGCTAGAGAATTTGAAAATATAAAGAATAAGAACGAGAAAATAATTTTTTTCATAAAGTTTTTCCATCAAGCGTTGCAAAGTCATTATTTCTAAGCTTCAACCTGTTTTGAGTATACCAATGAATGACCTTAGGATAAAGAACATGTTCTTGATCTAAAACTTTTGCGGCGAGAGTGAGCTCTGTATCTTTAGCTTCAATATTAACAACTGCCTGACTTATGATGGGTCCTCCATCAAGTTTTTCAGTTACAAAATGCACTGTTGCGCCGTGTTGTTTGTCTGAAGAGTTTATAGCCTTCCTATGAGTATCAAGACCTGGATATTTTGGAAGTAATGAGGGATGAATATTAAGAATTTTGCCTGAAAAATGATCAACAAATAAAGGTGTTAGTATCCTCATATAGCCAGCAAGGACAACTAACTCGATACCATGACTGTCAATTATTTTTATCAACTCCTGGTCAAAATTCTCTTTAGTATTAAACTTAATTGGATCTATAAAATGCGTCTCGATATCTGCTATTTTTGCTCGTTTAAGACCGTACGCATTTTTGTTATTGCTAATAACAGCAGAGATTTGAAGGTCTATACTATCTGAGTGGTCTATGATTGATTGTAAATTAGAGCCGTTACCAGAGATCAGAATAACAGCTTTCATCATTATTTAATAATGACTTGCTCGCCTTCGAATTGCACGACTTCACCAATAAGCCAAGCTTTTTCACCGCATGCATTTAAATGGTTTATCGCTTCATTCGACGAATCCTTAGAAATAACGACCACCATGCCAACACCACAGTTAAGAACTCTATACATTTCAGCTGAATCGATATTTCCTTGATCCTGAATCCATTGGAATATTTCAGGCTGGGTCCATGATGTTGAATCCAGTTTTGCCGACAGATGACTAGGCATTACGCGAGGGATATTTTCTAAAAGGCCCCCACCAGTAATGTGAGAAATAGCATGAACTGGAAGAGTATTTAACAAGGATAAAATTGATCTAACATAAATTCTAGTGGGTTCAATTAATAAATTGAGTTGATCAGGGGTTGGTGCTGATTTTTCTATGACTTTTCTAATTAAAGAGTATCCATTGGAGTGTGGTCCTGAGGAGCCCAAGGCTACAATATGATCACCTTCGCTAACCTTAGTGCCATCAATAATTCTATCCTTCTCAACAATGCCAACACAAAAACCAGCTAGATCATAATCCTCACCACTATACATTCCAGGCATTTCAGCAGTTTCACCACCAATTAATGCACAGCCAGACTGACGACATCCCTCACCTATGCCTTCAATAACTGAAGTTGCAATTTCTGGATTGAGCGACCCTGTTGCAAAGTAATCAAGAAAGAATAAAGGCTCAGCTCCTTGAACTATAAGATCATTGACACACATTGCAACCAAGTCGATACCTATTGTGTCGTGCTTTTTGAGCATTTCTGCAACTTTGAGCTTAGTGCCAACACCATCAGTCCCTGAAATAAGAACTGGGTTCTTGTATTTATCTAGAGGGATTTCAAACATTGCACCAAAGCCTCCAAGACCAGCCAAAACTCCTGGCCTAATGGTAGATTTTGCGATTGGCTTGATTTTCTCAATCAGTTGATTTCCTTTCGTTATATCAACCCCTGAGTCCTTATAAGTCAATGAAGACATCTTGTTTTCCGTATAATTAAGGTCTTAAAAAATGGATTATATCGAGCAAAAAAATGAGCTTTTCAATGCTTCCTAATGCGCTTTCAATAATACGTATTATTTTAACAGTTCCAATAGTTATAGCGTTACTAAAAGAGCAGTATCTTCTGACATTGCTATTATTTCTGGTAGCGGGCATTTCTGATGCCTTAGATGGATGGATAGCCAAACAGTTTTCGCTGCAGTCAAGACTTGGTTCTATTTTGGACCCTGTTGCTGATAAGGTTCTGTTAACTTGTTCCTTTATTACGCTTTATTGGATTGGAGCTTTGCCATTGTGGCTACTGATGACCATTTTTGTTCGTGACGTAATCATTATTGCTGGAGCTCTTGGCTATTTTCTTGGAGAGGAGAGCTCTGAAAGTGATTTGTTAGAGCCAAGTCTTATCAGTAAAGTGAATACAGTTTTACAGATTGCCCTAGTCCTATACCTCTTACTTATTAAGTTATATATTGGAATAGATGGTTTTCAAGATATGGTCTTTATTGTTGTTGCTACTTCAACTGCCCTAAGTGGTGCAGATTATGGCCTACTCTGGGTTAAGAAGTTTATTTTACAAGAGACAAAAAAATGAACCAACTTGGTTTACCAATTAGTCTTAACTCTTCAATGCTTCTGGAAAATTTTGTTGCTAATGAGGAGCTTATTGGTTCAATTAATCAACTCTTTGAGAGTCAATTATCATCTGAGCTATATATCTATGGCTTATCTGGTCATGGAAAAACGCATATTCTTCAAGGCGCTGTTTTAAAGTCTTTGGAGTACGATAATAATGCATTATTTATTGATTGTTTAGACTCTATCCCTGATCATTTAGCAGATTTTATGGATCAAATCAGATTAATTAGTTTTGATAATGTTCATCTCATATCCAAGAAAAATGAAGAAATATTTTTTGACTTGTTTAATCGGGCTAGACAATCTGAGGTTTCTATACTAGTCAGTGGAGATTGCTTGCCAGTTAACTTGGAGTTGATGAAAGATATTAAAACACGACTCAGTCTTGCAGCTGTTTTTAAACTTCATGAGCTCAACGATAAACAGACAATGAGTGTTTTAGATAAGCAGATGAGCGAAAGAAATATGTCTGTCGACTCTAAGGTCTACGAATACTTATTTAAGAATTATTCAAGAGATTTGAAGTCATTATTGTCAACAATGGATGATTTAGATAAAGCCTCACTTCGCGCCAAAAAGCCAATTTCAATCCCCTTTCTTAAAAGTTATTTGGGGCTTTAGAGATTATTTATGGAGCACTTGCCAATTTTTATTAATCTAAAGCAAAAGCCAGTTTTGGTTGTTGGGGGTGGTGATATTGCTTTGAGAAAAATAAATTTACTGATTAAAGCACAAGCCTCTGTGAATTGCTTGTCCCCATTATTCTGTGATGGAATTGCTAGTCTATCAGCGGATAAAAGTGTGAATCTGATTCAAAAAAGTTTTGAGCCAGATGATATAAAAAATTATTCAATCATTATCGCTTCAACAGATGACTCGTTAGTTAACTCATCCATTTCTGAACTAGCAAAAAAAGCAAACATTCCAGTGAATGTTGTTGACTCTCCAGAGTTATCGAGCTTCATCATGCCATCTATAGTTGATAGATCACCTGTAATAATTGCAGTATCTTCAGCAGGAAAGGCGCCAGTCCTTGCAAGAATTATTAGAGCAAAACTAGAAACTGTTATCCCCAGTGCTTATGGATTACTAGCTGAAATTGCAGGAGAGTATAGGCAGAAAGTTAAGAATCGGTTTTCAAATATTAAAGATAGAAGAGCTTTTTGGGAGTCAGCGTTTTCTGGAGTGATTGCTGAAAAAGTTTTTTCAGGTCGTATTAATGAAGCAAGGGGTGATATTGAGGAGCAACTTGAAAACTCAGTAGAGATTGACTTGGGAGAAGTTTATCTAGTGGGGGCTGGTCCAGGTGATCCTGATTTATTAACATTCAAAGCTTTGAGATTGATTCAACAAGCGGATGTTGTTCTATATGATCGTCTAGTTTCAAAGGGGGTAATGGAATTAGTTCGGAGAGATTCAGAATTGATTTATGTTGGTAAAAAAGGTGGAAGTGATGAATCTACTAGACAAGAGGACATAAATGAACAGTTGGTTAAACTTGCAAAGTCAGGCAAGAGAGTTTGCCGATTAAAGGGTGGCGATCCATTTATTTTTGGCAGGGGAGGTGAAGAAATTGAATCATTATCTGAGCATGGTATTCCATTTCAGGTTGTTCCTGGCATCACAGCTGCATCAGGTTGTTCATCCTATGCAGGAATACCTTTAACTCACAGGGACTATTCTCAGTCATGTAGATTTGTAACTGCGCACCTAAAAAACGGTACAACCAATCTGCCATGGGAAGAGTTTGTCATTGATCAGCAAACTATTGTTTTCTATATGGCATTGAGTGGTGCAAATTATATTTGCCAGAAACTCATGGAGCATGGGATGGATAAAAACATGCCTATTGCGATTATTGAAAAAGGCACAATGCCAGAGCAAAAAGTTTATATTTCATCATTAACTAAATTGCCAGATTTATTAGCAAAGGAAAATATTCATGCACCAACTTTGATGATTGTAGGCGAAGTTGTCAAGCTCAATGAAAAGCTGAACTGGTACGGCGATTAAAAAAATGAAATCTGTTTCTTATTGAAGAAATATTTAATTTATTTGGGTATAATTCAGAATTCTTCGCGGGAGTGGTGGAATTGGTAGACACGCTGGATTTAGGTTCCAGTGTCGCAAGACGT
>JGI20155J14468_10003720_pt1 | contig 10495 bp, 11 predicted proteins | sample COG_05_FD_14468 | JGI IMG/M metagenome (IMG submission 14468)
CCATAAATTAATATCTTAGTTGCCTCGATTGGATCAACTCCGATTAAAAGAAATACCACGGCAGTTGCTAAAAAGGCCGTCAAGACATTGAGTAGTGGCAGTAGGAGGCCATTAATCCATGACAGGCGTCTCTCACGATTCATAGCTGAGCTCCTTTCATTTCTTCTTCAGTTTCAAGGGCATTAGCCATCATCATGCCTAGCGTCGCTTCATCAGCATCTGCACCGTTAACTGTCCCAGTAATTTCTCCATCACACATCACAATAATTCGATCACTGAGCGACATGATTTCTTCTAACTCAACAGAGATTAAGATAATAGCTTTTCCAGCATCTCTCATTTCGATGATTCGTTTTCTAATGAATTCAATGGCACCAATGTCAACACCCCTCGTAGGCTGACCAATAATTAGAACTTCAGGGTCTCTCTCAAACTCTCTGGCTAAAATGAGTTTTTGCTGGTTTCCACCTGAGAAATTTGACGACATAAGGTTTGGATTGCTCGGTCTCACATCAAAGGCCTTCATCAAGGATTCGCAGTTTGCTTTAACTGAGGCTCGTTTCAACCAAACTCCCTGGTTAATATTTTTGTCATTATGGTAGCCCAAAAGAGCAGTTTCACTTGCAGTGAATTCAGAAATCATTCCCATTCTTTGACGATCTTCAGGAACATGCGCAACACCTAAATTTCGAAGTTGTTCAGGGTTTAGTTTATTACTAGAGGAGATCGTCTCCCCCATAATTTCAATTGAACCTTTAGAGATCGGAAGAATTCCCGCTAAAGCTTTTAAAAGTGTTCCCTGGCCGTTGCCAGTAACACCAGCAATGCCTAATATTTCACCGGAACGAGCTTCAAAGCTAATATTGGATACACGTTTTAAGCCTTGCTCATTTTTAATTTCAAGGTTCTTTGCTGTGAGGACAGGGCTGCCTATTTTGGCTTTAGATTTCTCAATATTAAGTAAAACTTTTCTACCAATCATTAGCTCTGCAAGTTCTTCAGGGTTGGTTTTATTTGTTTCGCGATGTGCAACCATTTTTCCTGCACGCATGACTGAAACGTGATCAGTAATGCTCATTATTTCACGCAACTTATGAGTGATCAATATGATAGTGACGCCTTGATTTTTGAGTGCCTCAAATATTCGGAATAATTCATCAGACTCTTGAGGCGTTAAAACACCAGTCGGCTCATCCAAAATGAGTACTTTGGCACCCTTATAAAGCCCTTTAAGTATTTCAACTCGTTGCTGCATTCCAACTGAGAGCTCTTCTACAGCAATATCAAGTTCAACTTCCAATCCATATTCCTTAGCTAGCCTAGTTAACTCAATTCTAGCATTGGAGAGACTTTCAGTTATTAGGGCGCCACCTTCACTACCAAGAACTACATTCTCTAGTACTGTAAAGTTATCCACAAGCATAAAGTGCTGATGGACCATCCCAATTCCTGCTTCGATAGATTGCTTTGAGCTTGTAGCTCTAAAGTCTTTGTCAAAGACTTTAATTTGCCCAGAGTCTGCCTGATAGAAACCATATAGGATACTCATCAGTGTAGATTTACCGGCACCGTTCTCTCCCACAATTCCATGAATTGAGCCAGATTCAACGCTCAAGTTAACCTTATCGTTAGCGTGAACAGCTCCGAAATGTTTATCTACATTTATAAGTTCAATAGCAATATTTGACTTAGCCATAGATATTTTTTAACCGATAAATAGATTCATTATAGTTGTAAGCGTTTAAAACTTTAATATATAGTCTTACAAAAATCACATATTAAAGTTAAAAAAAAACATCCGGCCTTTTGGGCCGGATGTTTATAGGATAAAAAAGCTACTCTTTATAGAGGGCAGCTATTATCGCTCATGTAGTCATGTACTACGATGTCACCAGAAATAATTGCGGCTCTAGCAGCATCAACAGCAGCAAGCATATCAGCAGAAACTAGGTCTGCGTTATACTCGTCCATTGCAGCACCAACGCCGTCTTCTGCAACACCGTTAACACTAAAACCAGCTTCCCAGTTACCAGCAACAGCAGCTGCAAAACTGTTATAAGCAGCTAATCCTACCTTCTTATACATAGAAGTAAGCATAGTTCCTGGTTGCATATAGTTTTGGTTTGAGTCAACACCAATCGCTAAAACACCCATATCTGCAGCAGTTTGATATACACCAATACCAGTTCCACCAGCAGCAGCATAAACTACGTCAGCGCCATTTTCAACTTGGCTACGAGTAATTTCACCACCCTTAGTTGGGTTACCCCATGCAGCAGGTGTAGAACCAGTCATCTGAGCTAAAACATTCATTGAGCTGTCAGCATGTGCAACACCTTGCTTATAGCCACACTCAAAACGACTAATTAATGGAATGTCCATTCCACCAACAAATCCAACAGTTCCTGAGTTTGAAGCCATAGCAGCCATAACACCAACTAGGAAAGAACCTTCGTGCTCTTTATAGATAACGTTTTGAACATTTGGAGCGTCAACGACACCATCAATAATAGTGAACTGAGTATCCGGATATTCAGCAGCTGCAGCAGCAACCGCATTAGCCATAGTAAAACCTACAGCAACAACTGGTGAATAACCACGTTGAGCAAATTTCTTAAGACTTTGCTCCATCATGCTTCGTTAGTTGGTTCAAGTTCAGTAACAGCTATTCCAGTATCATTCATGAATCTAGTAATACCATTAAAAACAGCCTCGTTAAAAGACTTGTCATTCTTACCGGCAGTATCATAAACAACCGCTGGTTTAACATGTCCATCAGCTTGAGCTATCGGTGCTGCTAAAAGAAACGTAGAAGCAATGACCGCTAAGCCAGTTTTTTTGATCAATCCACTCAAATGTGAACGTTTCATGTTTTTCATTGTGTACTCTCCTTAGTTATTAATCTCATTTATAAATAGAAAGAAAAACCGTCATTAAAAAAAAGACAGCTAAGACATCTTTAATATTTAACTCAAGTTTAGTTTAAAGTATATAGAAAATAAATTCCCGAGTTGTCAATATTCTATTCTGGAAGGAGGTCTTTGTCAAAAAAAAATTGATATATTTTTTATTCTTTGATCTTAGTATCTTTCAGCCATGTTTGTTAATTATTTTTTATCAATTATTTGAATTCTAATAAATGAATGTTTACAATAATCGATATCAAATTTAGGCATATAATTAATGCATTTTGAAGCTTAATAGTCATTTATAGTTAAAATTATTATGAATAAAAAGATCATTCAGAGTCTTAATAGTTATCCACGCGATATGACTGGATATGGGCAAAACTCTATCAACCCAAAGTGGCCTAATAATGCAAAAGTAGCCGTTCAGTTTGTTCTTAACTATGAGGAGGGTGGTGAAAATTGCATACTTCATGGTGATAATGCTTCCGAAGCCTTTCTCTCTGAAATCGTTGGCGCAAAGCCATATGAAGGTGTCAGACATATGAGTATGGAATCGATCTATGAATACGGATCAAGGGCCGGAGTTTGGAGAATACTTCGACTTTTTAAAGAGTTTGATATCCCAATTACTGTTTTTGCTGTGGCTCTTGCTATAGCTAGAAATAAAGAATTAGCTAATTATTTAGTTGAGCATAATTATGATATTTGTGCCCATGGTTTTCGCTGGATAGACTACCAGTATGTTGATGAAAATACTGAACGAGATCACATCAAAGATTGTATTTCAATGCTGACAGAGTTCTTAGGAAAGAGACCCGAAGGATGGTATACAGGAAGAAATAGCCCAAATACAAGGAGGCTAATTATTGAAGAGGGTGGATTTCTCTATGACAGCGACTCTTATGACGATGATTTACCTTATTGGGCAAATAGCTTTGATACTGAAAAGAAGCACTTAATCATTCCATATACCTTAGATGTAAATGATATGAGGTTTGCATCGCCCCAAGGCTTTAATTCAGGTGATCAATTTTTTAATTATTTGAAAGATAGCTTTGATGCTTTATATAAAGAAGGAGAGACTAGCCCTAAAATGATGTCGGTCGGGATGCATGCAAGAATACTGGGAAGGCCTGGGAGGATTATGGCCATGAGAAGATTTTTAGAATATATTAAAACTTTTGATAATGTTTGGTTNTGCTCTAGAAGAGATATTGCAGACCATTGGTATAACAATTTTTAGATTTAAGATTATGAAACTACCATCTGATTTAGCATCATACTCCTCAGAAAAGTACCTAAAGACTTTTGAAAACCTTTACGAGCATTCGCCNTGGTTTGTAGAGCAGTCTTTAGAGCTCGTAGCTTTGAATGAGAAATATAACAACCTTGAAAAATTTCATGCTATATTGTCTGAAATTATGCTCTCATCGGATAACAATATGCAGGACGATCTGATTACTGCACATCCACTATTGGCCGGTAAAAAAGCGCAAAACAATGAGCTGACAGATTTCTCTACAACTGAGCAAAAATCTGCAGGACTCAGTGACTGCACTGATGATGAAATTAAACTTTTTGAAAAGCTCAATGAGGAGTATTTTTCAAAGTTCGACTTTCCTTTTATTATGGCTGTTAAAGAAAAAAATAAAACCGAAATTATCTCGACCTTTTTGGAGCGCAAGAATAACTCTAGAGATGAAGAAAGGACAAATGCTTTAGTTGAAATTAATAAGATAGCTTGGCTTAGAATTAAGGAGATTTATGGAATATAAAGAACTCATCGATGTTGCTTGCTCAGATACTGGGGCTAAAGTCATTTATTGTAGTGATGAATTCTTTGCTGACTCTTCTCGTATGCTCCAACCGAGCGACCCAGTTTGGATTGATGATAAGTATGATGAACAATGGCAAATGGATGGACGGATGGGAAAGTCGAAGAAGAAGGGATGGTAAGGATGACTTTTGCTTTATTCGTTTAGGTAAGAAAGCATCTGTCAAAGGTTTTAATGTTGATACAACCCACTTCACGGGAAATTTTGCTCCAGGAATTTCAATTCAGGGATGCTCTGTTCCTGGCGGTACAACCGATGATCTCGTTGTAGACAGTAGTGCAGTCACAGAATGGTTTGATCTTCTAGGCAAAAAAGAAATTAAGGGTGATTCTCATAACCGTTTTGAATGTGCAGCAAATAATCCAATTACCCATTTAAAAATTACACTTCACCCTGATGGAGGTATTGCAAGACTCAGAGTTTATGGTGAGTTCTTGGAGGATGAGAGAGACTCAAATTTTGAGGGTATTAACGTTCTGTCTAAAGAGAGTGGTGCTAGAGCTTTATATGCAAACGATGAGCACTTTGGCTGCTTAAGCAATGTATTAGAAAAACATGAGCCATTAAGCATGGCTGATGGCTGGGAAACTAGAAGGAGAAGAAAGCCAGGAAACGACTGGGGTGTTCTCGCACTTTCAAAGCCTGCTCAGGTCGAGGAAATCATTGTAGACACTAAATTTTTTAAGGGTAACTTTCCACATACATTTTCTCTTTCCACAGCGAATATTTCTGATCAAGAAGACGCTAGCATTATAGAAAGTAGTAAGTCTTGGACCAAGCTACTGGAAAGAAAAAAACTAGGGATGAATCAAATCCATACTTTTGGTATGAAAGACATTTTGCACAACGAACCCTTTACACATGTCCGAGTTGATATCTATCCGGACGGTGGAATCGCTCGATTAAAATTTATTGGTAAATTTATTTAACTATGCAAAATATAAAACTTATTCCAGAAAAATTAACTTCTGAAAATTTTTCCGATTTTGGAGAGGTCGTTTCAATTGAAAGTAAAGAGTCCAGAACAATCAATGATGGCTTTGCTCAAAAATTTTCAGATATCGCAACTCTTGATACTTTAGAGGAAAAAGGTCAAACGAGTGTTCATATATTTGTCGCAAAGAGTAGGAGATTTCCGCTGCATATTTCAATGTTAGAAAAACATCCTTACTTTAGCCAAACTTTCATACCAAGGCACTCTTCTCCTTTTATAGTAGTTGTTGCGCCACCTTCGCAGAGCCCTATCATTGAAAACTTGAGGGCCTTTATTACGAATGGGCAGCAAGGAATAAATTATTCACGAGGTGTTTGGCATTTTCCACTCATAAGTATTAATGATAATTCACAATTTATTGTGATTGACAGAAAACATAATGAGGAATTTGATACTATTGAGCAGTGCGAAGAAGTCTCTATTGATGACATTAATGTGGTGTTGGAGTTTAACTTATGATGCAAATATATCTAATGGATTGGCTTAATTTAGCTTTAAAACTTCTCCATGTAATTGCTGGTATAGCTTGGATTGGGGCGTCATTCTATTTTAACTGGCTTGAAAATAAACTTGATCGATTAAATAATAGAGATGAAATAGCTGGAAATCTATGGGCAGTTCATGGTGGTGGCTTTTATCATCTAGAAAAATACAAGAAATATCCTCAAACCCTTCCAGAGCCATTGCATTGGTTTAAGTGGGAAGCGTACGTTACTTGGCTATCAGGAATTTCGCTTCTCTCAGTTATATATTATTTTAATGCTAGTACCTATTTATTAGCTACTGATAGCTCAATATCTGCAATAAATGGCATTGGGTTGAGCTTATTAGGCTTGTTACTTTTTTGGCTTATATATGACATCTTATGTAAGTCAAGATTGGTTAATAAGTCAGCAATTTTTATAGCAATCATTTTTATAGTGATTTCATTTTTTTCATATTTCTATAGTAATATTTTTAATCCCAGAGCGGTTTACATGCAAATTGGCGCTATGGTTGGAACGGTTATGGTCGCAAATGTTTTTTTTGTGATTATTCCAGTTCAAAAAAAGCTGGTTGATGCTTGTGAAAACGCCACAGAAGTTAGTTTAGAGCTTGGAAAAACAGGATATCTTCGCTCTCGACATAATAACTATTTCACCTTGCCAGTTTTATTTATGATGATTAGTGGACATTATCCAACGATTTATAGTGGTGATTATGGTTGGTTGGTATTAATCGCTGTCATTGGGATTTTAGTGATGGTACGTCATTACTTTAATTTAAGGGGGGTTGGTAAAGCAAAAAATAGCTTAATTGCCATAATTGTATTATCAACATTAGCTTTAATTTATGTTTTGGCTCCATCACAAAGTAAAGATCAAAATCAGAATAAAGAAATAGTAACTATTGCTGAAGCTCAAATCATTATTGAAAAACACTGCGTAAGTTGTCACGCTGCAGAACCTTCAAACAAGGCATTTGCAATTGCGCCAAATGGCATAATGCTTGATACTCAAGAAAATATTATTACCCATAAGAATCAGATATATAAGCAAGCAGTTTTATCTAAAGCTATGCCAATAATTAACACTACAAATATGACCGATGAAGAGAGAGAGAAATTAGGGATTTGGATTGAGGCAAATTAATGATTGAATACAATCACTATCGAGGGTCAATTTACCACTGTTTTGAGAGTGGGGGAGAGGTAGAGCCAATCTATATAGAGGATGGCCTAATGGTTGTTGATGTTGATTCGGGAAAAATTGTTGAAGTTGGTGCCTTTAATGAACTTTTTTCTAAGTGGCCAAATGCAAATTCATCAAATCATTTTAAGGATAGTTTAATAATGCCTGGCTTCATTGATACTCATGTGCATTACCCTCAGTACAAAGTCATAGCTTCATATGGAACGAGTCTTTTAGACTGGCTTAATAAATACACTTTCATTGAAGAACAAAAATTTTGTGATGAGGCTTATGCGTCTACAGTTGCAGATTTATTTCTTGATGAACTCATTAAAAATGGTACCACTACAGCAATGACTTTCTGTACTTCATACAAGCAATCTGTAGACATTTTTTTTACTGCTGCTGAAAAGAAAAATCTCAGAATGATTGCTGGTAAAGTGATGATGGATAGAAATGCTCCAGAAGGCCTTTGCGACAATTCAGATGATAGTTATTTTGATTCAAAAGAGCTTATTGAAAAATGGCACAATAAGGGACGAATGAGTTATGCAGTTACCCCTAGATTTGCTCCTACATCTTCTTCTGAACAACTTAAGCAGGCAGCTAAATTGTTGGATGAGTATTCAGATACTAATGGAAATAAAGGTTTGCTCATGCAAACACATTTGAATGAAAATATTGACGAAATTGAGTGGGTAAAAGAACTCTTCCCAGATTCAAAAAACTATTTTGATGTCTACGACAGCTTTAATTTATCTGGCACTAATTCAGTTTTTGGTCATTGTATTTATAATACTGATGAAGAATATAAACGTATTGCTGATTCGGGTTCTAAAGTTTCGCTATGCCCAAGATCCAATTTATTTCTTGGAAGTGGTTTATTTGAGGTTGATAAATTAGAAGCCTTTGGAATAGATTTTGCACTCGCTTCAGATGTTGGAGGGGGTGATAGCTTTTCAATGTTTCAGGTTATGAATGAAGCTTACAAAATATGTCGGTTAAATGACTATAACTTAGATCCTGTTAAAGCCTTTTATCTGACAACACTAGCTGCTGCTAAAGTACTTAATATGGAAGATCATATTGGTAATTTTGATTCTAATAAGGAGGCAGATTTTATTGTCATTGATTTAAAGGCCACAGAATTAATAAAGAACAAACTTGAAACCTCAAATAATATTAGCGATATATTGTTTAATTTGATGACCCTTGGAGATGATAGACTAATTAAAGAGGTCTATATTCTGGGTCAAAATATTTACAAAAAAAAGGAAGCATAATGGGACAACTAACAACTCATATATTAGATACTTCGGCAGGCATTCCTGCAAGTGATGTGGTTATAAATTTATATCGAAGAGATGGTACAAGCTCAACCCATATTAAATCAACAAAAACTAATACAGATGGTCGATGTGATAAACCTTTGCTGTCAGAAGAAGAGTTTGATGAGGGTTGTTATGAGCTTGAATTTATAGTTAATGATTATTTTGAAGCAAAAAATATAAATTGTCCTTTTTTAAAAGATGTCATTATTCGTTTTAGTATTAGTGAAAAAAGTGAAAATTACCATGTGCCACTTTTAATTTCTCCTTATAGTTATTCAACATATCGAGGAAGCTAATGTATTTTTTGCTTAATCAAAACTCTTCACCAACTGATCTTGGTTTAATTAATCCCAATACAACTGTTCTGGAGTGGTTAAGAAGTAATCAGCTTGTAGGCACAAAGGAAGGCTGTGGTTCAGGAGATTGTGGGGCTTGTACTGCTGTTATTGGTGAAATTGTTACAAGTAATAAGACTAGTAAGATCGAGTACAAGAGTATAAATACATGTATGGCGCTAGCCTATGGTTTGGTTGGTAAGCATTTAGTCACTGTTGAGGGCTTAATGGAGGATGATAAGCTCCATCCCTCTCAAAAGGCTATGGTGCTAGAAAATGGTTCACAGTGCGGCTTTTGTACACCTGGATTTGTCATGTCCTTATTTGCTTTATATCAAAATAAAAATTCTGTAAATCTTCATCAAATTAACGAAGCACTATCAGGCAATTTGTGCAGATGTACAGGCTACAAGCCAATAATTGCAGCAGCATTTTCAATGTTTGATAACAAAAATGATGAGCCTCTAGACTACTATAAAAAAAATAAGAAGCAAATTACTGATATCTTAGGGAAATTAAATAATCCTGAGCATATAAGTCTAAGNTTTAAAAAGANCAATAAAACAATTAAATATGATGCTCCTTCAACAATAGATGAGCTCTCTAATATTCTNATTAATAATACATCAACTAATATTATTGCTGCTGGAACTGACCTTAGCCTTGAAATTACCCAGTCAATGAAAGAATTCTCTCATATTGTAAGCGTTAACAAGGTTATTGAATTGAAAGAGATTAAAGATGGTGCTAATGAGATAGAAATTGGAGCTGCAGTTAGTTATGAAGATGCCGCTTCTTGTCTCATAAGTAATTGGCCTGACTTAGCGGCTTTTTTGCAGCGTTTTGCTTCGTTACCAATTAAGAATTGGGCCACTATTGGAGGTAATATAGCTAATGCTTCACCTATTGGAGATATGCCTCCAGTTTTGATTGCTTTAGATGCAAAATTAAAGCTTAGAAAGGGTGTTGATAGCCGAATAATTAATCTTGAAGATTTTTTTATTACATATAAAAAAACAGTTATTCAACAAGGTGAATTTATTGAAAGTATTATCATTCCTAAGCCAAATGGTAATCAGCAACTCATAACTCATAAAATGTCGAAAAGATATGAGGATGATATTTCAGCTGTATGTATGGCAATCAATATTTCATCTAAGAACAATAAACCAGAATCATTTAAGATAGCCTTTGGCGGTATGTCAGGTATCCCTCAAAGATCAAAAAAACTTGAAGATTTTTTATTAAAGCATTGGCAAAATGACGATATAGCTTCATTATCTTATAAGGTTTTAAATGAAGAATTTTCTCCTTTTACTGATGTAAGGGCGTCTTCAGAATATCGATTGCAAGTTTCTGCAAACTTAGTTAAAAAAACTATTTTGATGTATTTAGGTGAGTCAATCGAAAATCTTGCTGAA
>JGI20155J14468_10003725_pt1 | contig 10488 bp, 10 predicted proteins | sample COG_05_FD_14468 | JGI IMG/M metagenome (IMG submission 14468)
TGAGTTTCTATCCCAATTGAGAAATCCCACCAAGCAACTATTTCACCATCCCCTGCCTCATCTGGAAGTGTAGGCGGGCATTCTCTTACTGGTAATTTAGCGTATAGAACTGGGTCTTCTATACGTCCATTGAAATGATCGGCAGATTGATTGTCTGTTTTTTTTGCAGCAAAAGTTAATTTTGAACAATCACCTACCCTATTTAGCTCCACATTGCGTTCTTGAACACTTAAAGTTCCATCAGATTTACTTTGACATCCAAGAAGTAATCGACCCTCCAAAACATCGTAACCTGCCCAAATATGGTACCAAGACGAACACTTAATCGAAGTATTAAGAGCTATACTTTCAAGTGAACCATTAGTTGATTTATAGCTAAATTTTATTTCCTGCTTGTTTAACTCTAAAACCCACCCATCACCAATTGAGTTTTGAGACGCAGCCAAAACAGATGGTGAACTTCTTAAAATTCCCGGTTGTATTAAAAGTCCAATTAACATTTTTGGCGCAACAAAACACGAGTTCGCAGGCACTTCACCATAAGACCCTAAATCAATAAGCTGGCTCCGAGGCGGATAACATCCTGCAAGGTCAAATTTTTGCGCCTCATATCTTAACCCTGGCCCTTCAGGGTTAGGATCAGCGCATATAATTCTCACTACATCTGCTTTATATTCATCTATACCTTGAGCNCTAACTTTAACATCAAAACTATCNCCCGGCCTACCAGAAACATTATCTAAATAACCAGTTATAGGCAAATATTTTGAATATAGATTCTCGTTCACTATAAAATCCTAACTGTTAAAGACGTGCTTTTTTCACCTTTGACATTTCACACCAAAAATCTGCAAGTGCAGAGAAATCTTTACTACCCCACCCGTTAGCTCGTGCCAAACTCATACTTTCTCGTGTAGAAGCCGCAATTGGCATTGGTATTTTTCCTTTATTAGCACTCTCGATTATTAGGGACATATCTTTATGCGCTAAATCGATAGAAAACCCAGGTTCAATATCATTTTTAAAAACCTTCGAAGCAAAGTTTATCTTTAACTGGCCGTTTGTGGCTGTTGTTCCATGAATAACACTTCAAAGTTGTTTCTAAATCTAGACCAAACCGTTGTGTTAAAGCTATGGCCTCTGAGTTCATTTGCACCGATGAAAGAACTAAATAATTATTAATTAACTTAGTCCGTGTGCCAGTACCTGGTCCACCACATCGCAATATAGTTGTTCCCATAGCCTCCAGGGCCGGTTTTACGGTTTCGAAAGCATCATCTTCTGCTCCAACCATAAAAAGACTTTCACCGCTATCCGCGTGTTGAGCTAGACGTCCAATAGGTGCATCGACAAAATAACACCCCCGGAGCTTGGCTGCTTTTGCTATCTTATCAGTGGTTTCAGGTAACACTGTAGACATATCCATTAATAAGGTCCCTTTTGGCATTGTATCCAAAACACCACCTTTTGCTAAAATCACCTCTTCCACTTCCGCAGGACCCGGTAAGACAGTTATTATAATAGTTCCAGGTCTTATGGTATCATTTGCATTACTAGCCTGCCTACAGTTATTAAATTCTGTGAAAGGCTTCATTGCATNATCTTTGATATCATATATTGCGAGCTTAAACCCTTTCCGAGCCATATTAAGGGCCATCGACTGCCCCATCCGACCCAATCCAATAAACCCTATCTCCGACATTTCGCACTCCTTTAATTTTCTTAAGGCTAAATGCCTTTTTTTCCTATCTGCATTACGTATAAATAGCCAAACTAGCTAATAGGTTTGTTATAATCGCAACTTCGCCTCAGCAACGATCTACGTCTTAGCGCTAAAATTGTACCTAAAGGTACAACAGTCTCCTCCTGACATAATCGTTTTCTCTCTTACCAAAGTGGCATCTGGGTTAAAGCCCTCAATCAATGCATAGTCTCGATTACAAGATAAAGTTGCGCCTAACTCCTTAATTCCCAAGGACTCATACATCTCAGCATATCGACATCTTACAACATCAAAATCTAACGTAGTTTGATTTTTTTCAATTATATCAATCTCTAATGCATTGTCCTGAGTCCAAAACTCTAACGTCTTTAAAAATGCGTCTACATCATTTCCATATTCATCAGCTAAACTTTCCCCCTGTTCTCTTGAAAGTGCTATTATTTTTTTTCTAATAACCTCTAATACCTCTTCTTTACCAAAGCGGTCATTAAGTGCATCCATTATTGGAGCTAAAATACGAGCCTCTGTTTCTCTTCGTTTTAACACTCCAATTTCCTGAGTAATGCGATCGGTGTTAATGTTATTCATGTTTTACTACTTTCATCTATTAAAAAAATTTAGAACCTTACTTCAAAGCTTAACGGTTAAATTATATTATTGTCAAAAAGCAAAATAAAAAAATCAAGATCTTTACTATCAAAAAAAAACATAGTTTAAATTTTTAGTCTGTGAATTTTGTTTAATAATACTCTTTATATATCCTTCACCTAAACCCCTTACTCTGAAAGCGATTAATGAAAAAACATAAAAAGAAAGATCCACTGCTAGAACCCTATAAATTGGCAGGAATGGAACTTAAAAATCGTATAGTAAGCACGCCTCATGCACCGGCATTAGCAGATAATGGAATGCCAAAAGAGCGTTATCAACTTTATCATCTTGAAAAAGCGAAAGGTGGTATAGCGATGACTATGGTGGGGGGGTCATCATGTGTAAGTCCAGATTCTCCATCTGTTTTTGGACAACTAAATGTAAGTACAGATCAAGTAATTCCGTGGTTTAGAAATTTCTCAGATCTAATACATAAAGAAAATTGCAAAATGATATGCCAAATTTCTCATCTAGGTCGTCGCACCACTTGGAATGATGGTCACTGGCTCCCCATTATCGCTCCCTCTCGTGTAAGAGAACCCGCTCATAGAGGCTTTCCAAAAATAATGGATCATTATGATATCAAAAGAGTTATATCAGACTATGTAGCAGCCGCTAGACGTTGTCGAGATGCAGGTTTGGATGGAATTGAGGTACTACAAAACGGACATCTTCCGGGACAGTTTTTGTCTCCTGACACTAATTTCAGGTTAGATAGCTACGGTGGTGAATTCATGAATAGAATGCGTTTCATTAGAGAGCTGTATGAAGCTTTACGTACTGAACTCAAAGAGGATATTGTAATTGGTGCTAGGGTAGAGATGGACAGCAAACTAAAAGAAGGCCTACAGCCAGATGAGGCGCTTAGAGCACTTGAAGTTATTGAATCTGATGGCACCATTGACTATTTCAATGTGAATGTGGGTAGGTCAGATACTGAGTATATGCTTGCTAGCTATGCAGTCCCTGCAATGTTTCAAAAATTATCACCTTGGTTGCAGTTAGCTGGATATTTCAAGTCAGAGCTAGCAACTCCTATAATTCACGCTGCTCGGATTTCTGACTTAGCAACAGCCAGGTACGCTATATCTGAAAACCTATTAGATCTGGTTGGAATGACAAGAGCGCACATCGCTGATCCTCACCTAGTAAAAAAGTTGATAGCAGGTGATGAACATAGGATTAGACCTTGTGTGGGTGCAGGATACTGTATTGATCGCATATATGGTGAAGGAGAAATGCTTTGCCTTCATAATGTAGCCACTACAAGGGAAAAATCAGTACCTCATTTAGTACAAAAATCAGATAATCAAAGTAAGGTTGTAATAATTGGTGCAGGTCCAGCAGGACTAGAAGCAGCTCGGGTATGTGGTGAACGAGGCCACAAAGTAATATTAATAGAAGCCGCCTCAACTCTTGGCGGTCAAGTTAGGCTTGCGTCAATGGCAGAGGTCCGTAAAGACCTTATTGGAGTCATTGATTGGTTGGAGTCAGAAATTAAACACTTAAATATTGAAATAAGACTTCAACAATATGCTGATGCAAATTATATTATAAACGAAGATCCAGATATCGTAATAATTGCTACAGGTGGAATTCCTGATCTTGAATACATAGAGGGGCTAGAAGACTGTTTTAGCACTTGGGATGTTTTATCAGGACAAGCTCTTCTTCAAAATTTGGGATTACCAAAAGAATCTGAGCCTAATACCGTATTAGTTTATGATGATCATGGTCAACATCAGGCTGCCTCTACAGTGATTGAGATTGCTAAAAGAGGTTATCAGGTTGAATTAATAACTCCAGACAGGCACATGGCGGCAGAGATGGGATCATCGAACTTTCCTATGTATATGAAAAATTTTAAAGATTATAATGTAGCAGTAACGCCAGATTTTCGGTTGGTTGATGTCTCTCGCTCCGGCAACAAACTTAAGGCTAGATTTTCTTGTGATTACGGAGGCCACATCGTAGAGAAATTAGTAGATCATATTGTTATCGAACACGGCACCGTGCCAATGGACGAATTATACCAAGAGTTATGTGGCAAATCCATAAATAATGGGATAACTGATATCCAATCGATTATCGGCAATCACAGTCAACCATATGCAGAATCTAAAATAGGAGGATTTAATCTTTATCGAGTTGGAGATGCTGTTGCTAGTCGTAATATTCATGCCGCCATTTTTGATTCCAGGCGTTTATGTCAAAACTTCTAAGTGGAAAGACCAGAATAAAATGTATCTCAAATGTTATAAAGTAAAAGTAACCGCATAATGTGAGTCATTACAACTAAGTTAATAAATATAAATAAGCTTTACTATTTTTAAAAACATAACTTTAGAACAAAAAAAGGATATAATTTAATGCATTATGACAGTATTTTAAACAATCACGGTCTTCCCCACGATCCTTTTAAGGCTATAGTAGCTCCAAGACCAATTGGGTGGATAGGTAGTGTCAGTAAATCTGGTGTGAAAAATTTAGCTCCTTATAGTTATTTTAATGCGGTATCAGACAAACCACATTTCGTAATGTTTGCTTCAACCGATATAAAAGATTCTATCACCAATGCAGAAGAGACAGGGGTATTTACTGTCTCTTTGGCAGTTGAAGCTTTATTCGATAACATGAACGGTAGTTCTGTAGCAGCGAATTCAAATATAGATGAGTTCAAACTAGCTGGATTAACTCCTCAAACAGGGAAATTCGTAGATGCTCCATTCGTATCAGAGAGCCCCGCAGCACTCGAATGTCGATATTGGAAAACCATCGATTTTCCTGGTTCTGACCGATCTAAAGGGACAGGAAGCTATGTTGTTTTTGGTCATGTAGTTGGTGTGTTTATTAACGAAAAATTTATTAAAGACGGATTGTTTGACACCGCAGCTGCTCGACCTTTAGTTAGATTAGGTTATATGAACTACGGAGTAGTTGGTTCAGAGAATACATTCTCAAAAAACAGACCTACCCTAGATAAAGACGGCAATCTAGAAAAAGTAAAAGACTGGGACGGAAAATATAGATAACTATATAAAAATTTTGGAAATATAAAAGTATTAATTAAACAGTTTTAAGAAGGAAATAAAATGCCCTTAATAAGAGTGGAGATGTTTAAAGGTAGGACTGATGAACAAAAAAAAGTATTAGTTAAAGAGTTAACTGATAGCTTTATTAAATCTTGTGGCGGAAATCGTGACGCAGTCGACGTGATAATAACGGACATTGAACAAAAAAATTGGGGCAAAGCAGGTGAGCTTTACTCAGACAAAATTGATAAATAAGTTAAATATTTTTAATAGGGACAAAATTAGAGACCCCAAGGTGTTGCTCTAAAGTGTTTGCAAAAGCCAGTAGTTTATTCTCCTGCCTAGGCTTTCCTACAATTTGAATTCCAACTGGCAACCCGCCATCTGTAAAACCGCAAGGCAAGCTAATAACTGGGCAAGATGTCATGGTAAGTGCAAAAGTAATCGCAAACCAATCGATATAAGTTTCACAAGTTACCCCATCGATTTCCGTGATAAATGGTTTCGCAGTATCGAAAGGAGCAACTGAAGTCGTTGGACAAATTAAAAAATCTGATTGTTTGAAAAACTCAACCATACCAAGCATTATTCTTTTTCTTACGATTTCGGCCTTGATAATATCATCATTACTTACTTTATAACCTAATTCGACGTTTTTAACGATATCTGGTGAAATTTTTGACCTATTATTTTTAACTAACTCTCCCATCATAGAGGCGAGTAAAACTCCTCTAAGAGTTTGAAATCCTTCCAATACCTCAGAAAAATCAGGGATTTCCTGTATTATATCTACCCCCAAATCTCCGACCTTTAGAATTGCCTTTTGTGTTGCTAACCTTATCTCTTGGGAGACCGGTAAAATCCCTAAATCTTGGCTAAAGGCTACTCTCTTAGGTAAAGGAAACTCGTCTAATTGGTCTATAAATAAACGAGAGTTGTGTTCAAATGACAAAGGGTCTTCGGATGAGTATCCAGCTCCAGCATCCAACATCAAGGCTACATCTTTAACAGATCTAGCCATTGGGCCTTCCACCCAAAGAGTATCAAAAGGTTGCAGCCTTTGACCACGAGGGACAACCCCAATGCTAGGCCGCAAACCAACGACATTATTAAAAGCAGCAGGGGTCCTAAGACTTCCACCAAGATCATTTCCTGTTGCCAGCCAAATCTGACCACTCGCTAATGCTGCTCCTGAACCTCCTGACGAACCACCAGCAGTTTTCTTTAAATTAAATGGATTTCTTGTGATACCAAAGTTAGGATTAAAAGTATGACCACCTGCCCACTCCGGCACGTTTGACTTGCCCACAGGGTTTGCTCCATTTTCTTCTAATTTTGCAATCGTTGCATCAGATTTTTTAGGCATGTTATGTTCATAAATCTTTGAACCGTAGGTAGTTTTGACTCCCCCAAGATCATTATANTCCTTTACTACAATTGGAAGCCCTAAAAGGCTTTTTGGATTCTTAATTTCTTCTTTAATATTCACTTTTCTGGCTTTTTCTATAGCCCTATCAAAACACCTAATTGGGATAGCATTTACCTTAGTATCCACCTCTTCTATTCTTTCTATTGAGGCCTGTACTACATCAAGTGGACTTACTTCACCTGATCGTAATAACAAAACTACCTCGTGAGCGGATAACTGCCAAATCTTTGTATCAGTCATTAATGAACCTCCAGATAGAACCTTTAAAGAACAGGTTTTTTTAAACTAAGAAATATCTCCAAAAACTCCGTATCCTTCTTTCTTGGCTTTTTGAAAAACAAAATCAGCACATGCTAAGTCCTGCGCAGCTATTCCCATTGAACGATACAATGTAATATCACTAGGAAATAATCGACCTTTCACTTTATCTGACAAAACCTCTCCAATTTCGCCAAGAATATGACTGCTGTCAAAAGCTTTCGAATTTAAGCCATCTATAATCTCTTTGGCCTGAGCTAAAGCTGAAGGCCGATAGTCAACAAACAATTTTGACTTTAGAACCATAGATTCATCTATTTCCTGAAAGATTGGAATAGAAGCACCAACAGCATTTACATGAGTACCTTTAGTAACCCATTCCCCAAATAAAATAACCTTCTTAGACGACGTTACAGTGCACACAATGTCAGAACCTTTTATACCATCCTTTACATTTTGGAATGCTGTGAAATTTATGTTTGGAAATCGACCCCCCACTTTATTTAAAAAGTCTTTAGCGCGGGTCATCTCTCTGCCAACAATATTAATTTTTGTTATATTCCTTACTAAGGATATAGCCTCTATATGTGCTTCAGCCTGTTCACCAGTTCCAATAATTGTGAGTTTGGAGGATTCCATTCTAGAGAGCGCTTTCGTAGCAACCGCAGTCGCAGCAGCCGTTCTAACAGCCGTCAAGGCATCCGCATTGATTGCAGCGGCTGGGGCGCCAGTTTCAGGGTTAAATAAAATTACAACTCCAATGTGAGAGGAAAGTCCTTTTGATGGGTTTTCTGGGAATAAACTGAGAACCTTAACTCCATATAACCCACCCAAACTTAAGACACCGGGCATTATACCAAGTCTGTTAGATGAACTGACATCTATTACGTTCCTTAACGGTAGAACACACTTATCGTTAGATACAGAGATCATAGTTTTTTCTATAACCCTAATTGCATCGTTCATAGAAAGTAGTTCGAAAACATTTTTTGATGACAAAGAAAGCATATCAGTTTCTCCTTATAAAATTAATTCGGCTACTTTTGCGAATGATCTAAAAATCTTCCCCATGTAATATTCTTGAAAAAGTTGTCATATCTATGTTTCCTCCAGAAATAACCGAAACTATATTCAGTCCAGAAAACTCTGGCCTTAATGCTGCAGCCAGAGCAACTGCCCCTGCACCTTCAGAAACAAGGTGGGCATCTTGAGCCAAGGTTCGCAAAGCCTTCGCTGCCTCTTTGTGGGATACCACTACAACATCATCAACTAATGCATCAAGTAATGGCCACATTTTAGGCAATACACTGGTGGACCCTATTCCATCTATCCAACTGGGCCCACGCGAAACCTTCACTGGTTTCCCAGCAAGCTTGGCTGAAAACAAAGGTGTCGAACTCTCTATTTCACAAGCAATTATTCGAGGTCTTTTACCAAGAGCTTTCATAGCTAATGCAATTCCAGAAATCATACCTCCTCCTCCAACAGGTACAACAACGACATCTACCTGAGGAAACTGATTAACAATTTCAAGTCCAATACCACCGTTTCCCATTATAACTGAAAGCTCTTCCACCGGATGGATAAAAAATCCATCAACACCAGGTGATCGAGAAACCATTACCTCCCACCAATCATCAAAGGAAACTGTCTTTACTCTTGCCCCAAGTTTGTGAAGTGCTTCTAGTTTTACGACCGAAGCTGTATCTGGTGCAATAACATCAACCGAAAGACCACGTGACACGGCTGCTTGCGCAACACCTTGACCAAAATTTCCTGCGCTTGCTGTTACGACTCCGTTACGTAATGAGGCTTATTTGCTGTCTCGATAGCATTTGCGCCAGCTCGAATCTTAAAAGACCCTAGAGATTGTAGGCACTCTGCTTTAAGCATTAAATTTCTGTCAGAAACATCCAAAGCTAATAATGGTGTTGTTACTACGTCTTTGGAAACACGTAAAGCAGCCGCTTTAAAATCCGATAGTTTTGCGTTAAAAGCACCATAAGAAATTGTACGATCAGTCAAAAAATATTTCCACTAACAAAAGCCATAAATTATCCTTAAGGACTCAACATAAAATAATGGTATAACTTATGACTCATTGCGAATTTTGTTACAATGGCAATTCAGTACTGTCTTTGAGATCTTCCATAACAAAGCTGGAAGAAACATTTGAAATAGGAACTTTAGAGATTAATCTCTGATAGAATTTATCATACGCTCTGACATCACGAACTCTTACTCTTAAAATATAATCTAAGTCACCACTCATACGATGTGCCCCCATAATCTCAGGCATTTCGGCGATTGCTGAGCGAAACAAACTTAACCACTTAGGGTCATGAGAGTTAGTACTTATAAGAACAATAACCATTTGCCCTAAATCAAGAGCGTCTGCGTTAACAATAGCAACTCTCTTATTAATAATTCCGTCGTCCTCTAGACGCCTTATTCTTCTCCAACAAGCATTGCGTGAGAGTGCTATCCTATCTGATATTTCCTCAATGCTAAGTGATGCATTCTTTTGCAACTGTCTTAAAATTTTAATATCATTTATATCTAATTGTTTCATTTTTATAAATTTTTTCTCATTATTTTTAGTTTTTAACAAACTTTATACCATAATAATACAATTGTTAAGTATTTTATACCTAAGTTAGAATTAAATATAATAGAAAAATCAGTCATAAAGTCTTTAATAAGTAGGATTATCTCTATATCGACTACATAACTTATACAAAGGCACAACAAGATGAAAAAATTTGATTATATTATTGTAGGAGCTGGCTCAGCTGGTTGTGTTTTAGCCAATAGACTAGGTAAAAATTTAGCAGTTAAAATTTTAATACTTGAAGCTGGCCCAATGGATTACAACTTGCTTATTCATGTCCCTGCCGGAGTTTATAGCGTATACAAAGATCCTAAGATTAATTGGAATTACAAAACTGAAGCGGAGAATTTTGCTTTGGACAGAAGTATTGATACCCCTAGAGGGAAAGTTATAGGCGGTTCTTCATCGATAAACTCCATGGTATACATGCGTGGTCACCCTCTAGACTACGACGCCTGGAAAGATAAATTTGGATTGAAAGATTGGTCGTTTGATCAGTGTCTACCTTACTTCAAGGCTGGTGAAAGCTCTGACCGTGGTGGTGACGACTGGCGTGGTGACGGTGGCGAATTGGGCGTTTCCAAAGGATCCTTTCAAAACCCATTATTTGATGCTTTTGAAGAGGCCGGGAAAGATTCTGGGCAAGGTCACTCAGACGATCTAAATGGTTTTAATCCAGAAGGAGTAGCTAGACTAGATGCAACAAAAAAAAATGGCCGCAGGTGTAGCGCAGCGGTTGCCCATCTTCGTCCTGCTTTGGCTAGGGGTAACGTCAAACTTATTA
>JGI20155J14468_10003727_pt1 | contig 10486 bp, 10 predicted proteins | sample COG_05_FD_14468 | JGI IMG/M metagenome (IMG submission 14468)
GTTAAAATGTCCGGCATTGCTAAAAGCGTGGGCTATCTCAAAACCGACTTTCCTGAGATACCGCTATCGCACCTCGGTTACCTTCCGGGTGAAAACGCGTTGCTGATCGCCACCGGCAGTCAAGGCGAGCGCGGATCCGCGCTGTGGCGCCTGGCGAGAGATCAACATCCAGATCTCGCTTTAAACAGCACGGATTTGGTGATCCTCAGCGCCAAAACCATCCCGGGTAACGAGGCGGAAGTTGCAGCGCTGGTTAAAGGGTTTCAAGCACAAGGCGCCAAAGTCTTATCGGCCGAGACAGACGATGCACTAGACCTTCACGCCTCCGGCCATCCCAATCAGGACGAGCTCACAGCCTTATATAACATCGCGCAGCCAAATCTTGTGATTCCGGTTCATGGCGAACCCCAACATCTCAAGGAAAATGCAAAGATTGCAAAAGCGGCCGGTGCTGCGGCAACCCTGGTCGGCCGCAATGGCGATCTGTTTGTTTGCTCTACCCCCGTTCTGATTAAGCGGGATTGGGTCAAAACGGGCCGACTTGTCTACTCGCAACACGACGCATCCTTACTCAAACAGCGCTGACTTGATCCGAATTCCGACTGCGGCTAGACTCCGCCGCGAATCACGGTGAGGAAAAGACATGTTGAAGGTTTTGATCTTGCCTGGCGATGGCATCGGTCCAGAAATCATGGCTTCGGCCAAGACCTTACTCACTGCTCTGGCGTGCCCATTCAGATGAGCGAGGCATTAGCTGGCGGCGCCGCCCTTGCGGAGGGGCTTGATTTGATCCCACCGGAGACCCTCGCGCGCATAACAGATGCCGATGCAACGCTCAAAGGCCCCATTACGACCCCGATCGGCAGAGGTTTCAGCTCGGTCAACGTGTCCTTGCGACAACATTTTGAGCTCTATGCCAATGTCCGACCGATCTTGTCACTACCGGGAACCAAAGCACGATACCAAGACCTTGACCTGATCGTCGTCCGGGAGAATCTAGAAGGCCTGTATTCTGGGCAGGGCCATAGTCTTTCAGAAGACGGGAACCGCGCCGAGCTTAAAAGCATTATCACCAAAGCCGGCTCAGCCAACATCATTCGACATGCCTTTGAAACCGCCCGCAACCTTTCTCGAAAGAAAGTAACCCTGGTCCACAAAGCCAATATTATGAAATCCACTTCCGGATTGTTTCTCAGCACGGGTCGCGAGATTTCACAAGCGTATCCAGACATTGCATTCGAGGAAATGATTGTAGACAACTGCGCCATGCAACTCGTGATGAACCCTGAACGCTTTGACATCATTGTGACGACCAATCTTTTTGGCGATATCCTGTCGGACCTTTGCGCCGGACTGATCGGCGGTTTGGGCCTTGCGCCAGGGGCCAACCTCGGCCATGACCATGCCATTTTTGAAGCGGTGCACGGCAGCGCCCCGGATATTGCCGGCCTTGGCATTGCCAATCCAACCGCACTATTACTCGCCACTGCGATGATGCTGGATCATTTAGGCCTGGGAGATGCAGCGACACGCCTGCGCGGCGCGATCAAGCAGACCCTTACCCAAGGCGAGTGCAAAACATCTGACTTAGGCGGCGACGCCTCGACCGAACAATATACCCAAGCCTTGGTCAGGGCTTTGTAGGGTCATTGTCGAGAGCCCCCTGACGAAAAAAGCCTCGAGGAACAGCCTCAGGCGCACCACCCGCGCGGCTCTAAGGCTTGGCGCATTCCGCATTATAATCGAACTAATCAGCCGCTTTCGGCGCCGCCGTTGCATCCAGCGCCCCCGGCAAGCCTAACTCGCGGAGTATGGCCTCGGTGTGTTCCCCAATGCTGGGCGCTGCACTCGCAGGCTCGAGCGTCGCATTCAGAAATCTTGCAGCGGGACGCGCCTCTCGCATCTTGCCGGCGACGGGGTGGTCCCGTTCTCGAAACACCTCATTGGCAATCAATTGCGGGTCGTTGTGCAAATCCTCTAGGCGCTTAACACTCGCCGCCGGGACTTGTTCGGCATCAAGCTTCGCAAGAAACGTGTCAACCGTCATTGATTTCGTCTTTAACAAGACCTCTGAAAGGCGATCGCTATAGGCCTGACGATTGCGCTGCCGGCTCGTTAAAGTTTGAAACATTGGGTCTGCTTGTAATTCATCCAAGTTGAGGGCGCGGCACAGGCCCGCAAATTCTGCATCCGACAGGGTCATAAACGCAGCCCAACCATCCGCCAACGAAACCAATTGTCCGGCGGCAGAAATTGGCGGGCGATGCTCAATATCGTCGCCCTGTAATGTGACATCCGCGCCCGCATCGGGCCACATAAAGGCAACCGCCGTATCCAACATCGACAATTGAATATGCTCACCCAATCCAGTTCGCTCACGTGCATACAAGGCCGCCGCAATGGCCTGCGCGCCAGTATGCGCCGTGAGCTTGTCCATAATCAGTTGGTTGACCTGTTCAGGGCCCTCACCGCGTTTGAGGCCTTGAACCGAAACCATCGCAGAGTAAGCCTGGATGATGGGGTCGTACGCGCGTTTGCCAGCCTCCGGCCCATCCGGTCCAAAACCACTGATCGAGAGGTAAATGAGCCTGGGATTCAAACGTTGCATCGCCTCGAATCCAAGTCCCAAGCGCTGAACAACACCGGGCCGAAAGTTTTGAATCAGCACATCAGCGCGTGCAACCAAGCCCTGCAAGACCGGCATGACGGCGGGATCCTTTAAATCCAGTGCAATGCTACGCTTGCCTCGGTTTAACACATGAAACGAACCCGAAAATCCATTTCGACGACTGCCGACATTGCGTTGTATATCACCCTCGAGCTTCTCAACCTTGATCACATCCGCGCCAAGGTCTGCCAGCACCGCACCGGTGAGGGGCCCAGAGACAACCGCTGATAAGTCAACAACCGTTACCCCAGTTAATGGTCCAGCCATTTTAATCTTCCTTTCCGTTATGACCTGTTTTCAAAGCTGCGGTGCAGCCCATTACAATCCATCAAACCCTGTACCTGATGGACTGGGCAAGTATAGTAACCAACCAATACCGAGAACCCCATCATGAATCAACAAGCGCTGTGGGCCTGGTCTGCCCTGGAGATCCGAGATGCCGTACGATGCAAAGCCATTTCAGCAACGGCAGTCGTCACAGCGCACTTAGATCGGATCAATGCCATCAATCCCCAGATCAATGCGATCGTCACCTTGGTCCCGGAACTTGCCCTGGCTCAAGCGCGCGCGATCGATGCGGCAATTGGCCGAGGTGAAACCCTAGGACCACTCGCGGGCGTGCCCGTTGCCCACAAAGATCTCACCTTAACCCAAGGCATTCGAACCACCTTCGGCTCGGCGCTTTTCGCCGATTTTGTCCCAACCCAGGATGCAGAAATTGTGGCTCGAATGAAAGCGGCTGGCGCCGTCACACTTGGCAAAACCAACACGCCTGAATGGGGTGCGGGCTCGCAAACCTTTAACGACATTTTTGGTGTTACCCGAAACCCTTATGATCGATCAAAAACCGCAGGCGGCAGTTCCGGTGGCGCAGCGGCAGCCCTCGCCGCGCGCTTAGTGCCACTTTGCGACGGGACGGACTTAGGCGGATCGCTGAGAAACCCCGCCAGCTTTTGCAATGTTGTGGGCTTTAGAACAACCCCTGGCCGGGTGCCGATCGTCCCCTCAGAAAATCCCGAGGATCCCCTACCGATTGCCGGACCCATGGCGAGAACGGTCGATGATTGTGCCCTCCTGCTCAGTGTGATCAGTGGCGCGCATGAACACGCGCCGCTATCAAAGCTCACTGAGCAGTTCTTTGAACCGCCGATCAAGGCAGGCGCTGGTGCCTTAAAAATTGCATTCAGCGCTGACTTTTCAGGCCAAATCCCGATTGATCCGGAGGTCGTCGATTGCATCAATGACACCCGCGATTTTTTCAACCAACTCGGTTGCGAGGTCATCGATTATTGCCCTGACCTATCCGGGGCAAACGACACGTTTCATATTCTAAGAGCGAGCTCGTTTGCCCGTCGCCACGGCAAAGGCGTTCGACGCAACCCGCGCGATTATAAGCAGACCATCGTTTGGAATGTTGAGGCTGGCCTTGCCCTCACCAAAACGGACATCCAACGCGCCCTGCAACAACAAGCCGTGGTCATCGAGCGGTTTAGGGTGTTTTTTGAGCACTATGATTTTCTCGTGACGCCCGTCGTCCAAGTGCCACCATTCGACGCAGCGCTTGAATATGTTACCGAGATTAATGGCCAGCCAATGCAAACCTACATACAGTGGATGCAATCGTGTTCTATCTTCTCTGTAACCGGCCTACCCGCTTTATCGTTACCCGCCGGATTCACCTCACTTGGTTTACCCGTTGGTCTGCAAATCATTGGCAAACCGCGTGCTGACCTCGCCGTCTTGCAATTGGCCAAAGCATTCGAGACGATCAATCCCATTTGGCAGCGCGCGCCCGTTTTTTAAAAACCGCCCACCCATTGCCCACAACCCGGAGCCAAGCCTTGTCTACCAATCCCCTGCCCATAGAAAACTTTGTCACACACCTCGAATGTAGTCAGACGGGCAAGCACTATCGACGCAATACCCAGCTCAACCTGTCAGACGTTGGCAAGCCCCTCTTGGTCCGATATGACCTCAAAGCCATCAAAGCGGCTGTCTCCCCAGCCATTCTTAACCAGCGACCCCAAGATCTCTGGCGCTATCAAGAGTTATTACCACTCACCCAAGCACCCATCTCGCTGGGCGAATCCGTTACCCCATTACTTTCTTGCCAATACCTGGCTCGCGCCCTCGACCTTGGCGAGGTCCTGATCAAAGACGAGGGCCGATTACCGACCGGTAGTTTTAAAGCCCGCGGGATTGCAATGGCCGTTAATCTCGCTAAAAGCCTAGGGGTGCAGCGGATGGCCATTCCAACCAATGGCAATGCGGGTGCAGCGCTCGCAGCCTATTGTGCGGCGGCGCAGATCGAGGCCATTTGTTTTTGTCCTGATGACACGCCCCAAGTGAACCTGCAGGAATGGCTTATTACGGCGCAAAAACATTCCGGGTGAAGGGCCTGATCAATGATTGTGGCAAGTTGGTCAAACAAGGCGCCGATCAGGGTCTTTGGTTTGATACCGCAACGCTTAAGGAGCCTTACCGAATCGAAGGTAAAAAAACGATGGGATTGGAACTCGCGGAGCAACTGAACTGGATCCTGCCCGATGCGATCTTCTATCCAACCGGCGGCGGCACCGGTCTCATTGGGATGTGGAAAGCCTTTGCTGAACTCGAAGCCCTAGGCTGGATTGATTCCCGCCGGCCAAAAATGATTGCCGTTCAAGCAGATACCTGTGCCCCCATCGTCAAAGCCTTTCATACCGGGGCCGACCATGCTGAGCTCTGGCCAGAGGCGCAAACCGTTGCCTCCGGTATTCGGGTTCCCATCGCCATTGGCGACTTTCTTATTCTCAAAGCCCTCCGTGAGAGCCAAGGCACCGCCATCGCCGTGACGGACGAGGAGATCCTTGAGAGCCAAAAAAATCTGGCCAAGCAGACCGGCATATTACTGTGTCCAGAAGGTGCTGCAACCGCGGCGGCCTTAATCAAGGCGCGTCAAAACGGCACAATTACAATCGATGCCAAGGTCGTTCTGTTCAATTGCGCATCGGGCCTCAAATACCCAATGCCGGGGCTGGTGCAGACCTTTGAGCCAGGCCAGGATATCGCAACCGTCCTCGATTGAGGCCCTTAAGATCGTGGCGCGGGTAACAAAATGATCTTGACCTATAATTAGAACGATACCCTTCTTCTAAACCAACTCCGACAGTCACCGTCAAAGCCGCTTTTAGTTGCAACCCAAGCGGCCCAGTGTAAGATAGCGTCCACCTTAGGGGTGGTCCTCGGACCTGAGATGCGCCTGGCGCGAACCCTAGAACCTGATCCGGATCATACCGGCGTAGGAAAAGGACGCATCAACGGTCTCCCTTCGTCGCCTCTGGATTGTCTTGCTGTTTAACTGGAGACTTAACATGCGTGGACTGCTTTACCTACTCGCCTTCCTGGGCGGACTACCGATTACTGCCCTGGCTGAGGAAATGCCTGAGATCACAGTAACCGCTGAATTTAGACCGAGTAACGATATCGAAACCTTGACCAGTGTCACGGTCCTGAATGATAGCGAGCAAGCGGCGCGCGGCGCGTCCCACCTAGAAGACCTCCTTGGCCTCGTTCCCAATCTGAACTTCGCAAGCGGCGCGTCTCGGGCGCGTTTTTTTCAAATAAGAGGTATCGGCGAGCGCAGTCAATTTAGCGATCCAATCAATCCATCGGTTGGGATCATGATCGACGGTATGGATTTCAGTAATATGGGCACGATTGCCCATTTGACGGACCTTGATCAGATCGAGGTCTTACGAGGGCCCCAAGGCACCCGTTTTGGCGCCAACGGCCTGGCCGGATTAATCGCCATCAAATCCAGAGACCCCGAACCGATTGCATCGGCTCGAATCAAGGCCAGTCTCACAAGCTTTTCCGGGCGCAATCTCACCGCCACGCTCAACCAGCCCCTGAGTGACGAAACGCTGGTCCGACTCAGCCTCAGCAAGGAAACCGCCAATGGCCTGTATCGAAACCAACATCTGAATAAAGACGATACCAACGGCATCAATGAAACCCATGCGCGATTAAAAATATTGAACACCGGCGCCAACTACGAGGCGCTTGTGACCTTGCTACATGCGAACGTCAATAATGGTTTCGATGCTTTCAGCCTGGATAACACCGTAAACACCCTGTCAGATGAACCCGGCTTCGATCGGCAAAAAACCAATGCGTTGGCGGCGCGACTAACCCTTAGCCTTGACAAAAATCGACTCGAAATGTTGGGCACGCTGAGCCAATCGGAACTGGGTTATGGCTATGACGAAGACTGGAGCTTTGTCGGCATCCATCCCTATGGCTACCAATCTACGGATCACTACCTGCGCGATAGATCGCATCAAGCATTGGAGATTAGGCTTCTGCCAAAAGCGGTGGGCGAGGCGTTTAATGAACGCGGCGACTGGGTCATCGGCCTGTATCGAACCCAACAGGGCACGGAACTGACCCGCCTGTATACCTTTGCACCGGGACCTTACACCAGTGACTACCAAAATGATGCGACCGCCCTCTATGCGGAACTCGATTTCAATCTGAGCGACAAACTCCGCTGGAATAGCGGCGCGCGGATTGAGCGTCGCAGCCGCACCTTTAGTGACTCGCTTGCCGCGGCGTTCAATCCAACGGAAACGCTTTGGGGCGGCCGAATCGGCCTGCAGTACCACCTCCGGTCGACGGCAAATCTCTACCTTCGGGTCAGCCGCGGGTTCAAAGCCGGCGGCTTTAACACCGATGGCACCCTTAACCCCGAACTCTTAGAGTACGACGCCGAATCGCTTATCGAAACTGAGCTTGGCTTCAAAACCACCTTCGCCGCAACCCGGCTAAAACTTGCCCTATTTCGAGCCGATCGCCGAGATCAACAGATTAAAAGCTCATTCGTTCGTCCCAGATCTGATGGTAGTACGGAATTTGTCGACTTCGTCGGCAATGCCGCAGAAGGCGTCAATCAGGGTATCGAAGTCGAGCTAGAGCACCAACTTTCGAATGCCTTTAGCGTCCGAGTTGCTGGCGGCCTACTCGATACGGTGTTTACCCAATTCATTAATGAGTTTGGTGAGGATCTGGGCGGTCGAGACCAAGCCCAAGCACCTCGATACACGGGGAGTGTTGCGCTCAACTATCAGGCGGCATCAACCTTTTTTAACCTCAGCATCGATGCGAAAGATGATTATTACTTCTCTGATCGACATGCGGTTAAAAGCCGAGCCTACACTACGGCCAACGCAGCCTTTGGTCTAAAAAAACAAGCCTGGGAACTCACATTTTGGGGGCGCAATCTAACGGATCAAACAATCTTGACCCGAGGTTTTGGGAGCTTCGGTAATGATCCTCGAAAAGACTACCTCACCGAACCCTATTATCAATTCGGCTCACCCAGGACCCTAGGGGTCACCCTCGCTTTTGAGCCGTAATGACTGAACCGAATGAAGACGCAACAGACTCGCTAAAAAGGCGCCAACCCATGAAGGCCAGCATCGATATCAGTTTGTATCCGTTGAACAAGGATTATCTTCCAGCCATTGATGCTTTCATCAAAGCGCTAAAGCAGTATCCAGACATCGACGTTGTTGAAAATGATTTGACCACTCAAATTTTCGGGGATTTTGACGTGCTGATGGCCTGCTTACAAACGGAAATTCGGGGCAGCTTCCTTGAATTTGGACAAGGCGTTTTCACCTTAAAAGTGCTAAAAGAGGATTTGAGACGGACCCAACATGACTGAGGTGCTCGAGCAATTTCTGAATGAACTCTTAGCCAGCTCAGCGCTCGAGATTATGGCCGTGAGCCTCGCTTTGGCTTATCTCATACTGGCAGTGAGAGAAAACATTTGGTGTTGGGCGGCGGCGGCGGCCTCGACCATGATCTACCTGTATCTCTTTTTCGATGTCACGTTATACGCTGAGAGCGCCCTGCAGGTGTACTACTTGGCAATGGCAGGATACGGCTACTATCAATGGCGACATGGACCAAGGCAAGCCTTTAAACCCATTCGGAAATGGTCGCTAAAACATCACAGCGCCGCCCTCCTCGCGATCTTCATTACCACCGGATTAGTGGGCGGCCTGCTGACCGAAACCGACAGCCAAGCTCCGTTTCTTGACGCCTTCACGACCTGCAGCAGCTTGATTGCAACTTACATGGTGACTCAGAAAATATTGGAGAACTGGGGTTATTGGTTTGTTATCGACAGCGCATCGATTGTGCTCTACCTCGACCGAGGCTTGTACTTTACCGCACTCCTTTTTATGGTGTACTTGGTCATTATCATTTTCGGATACCTCAGGTGGTCTCGCGCGTTAGCGGACCAACCCCCAATGACACCCCGTTAGGGGGCGCATTATGACAATAAAGCGACGAGGGACGACATCAGCCCTCAAACGTCTGGCCTATGCTCAGCTGCTGGCCATTGGTCTATCGTTAACCCACGCAATTCATGCAGCGCCAGCCAGTTCGGCCATGTCTGGATTCGAACCCTTGATCGGCGGCCAATGGGCTCTAGGCAGCACTTATCAAACCTACACCTGGGGACCGGACCGACAGAGCGTCTTTGGTGAATCTTTTGTGATCCAAAATGGCGAGAAGGCCCTCGGCGCCAAGGGCCTTTGGTACTTTGACCCCGCGTCCAAGACCATAAAAGGGGTGTTTGTCGCAACCAACATGCCCTTTACGGTATTGCATTACCGATCACACTTCGAGGCAGGCACGCTCATCAGCCAGGTCACGAGCCTTAACAATCTCGGCACCGAAAATCACTACCAAGAAACAATAAGGGTTACGCAACCTGATGCCTATCTCTGGGAACTGACCGAGGCTGACCCCAGTGGCAACACGATGAAGGCTGAATTTCATCGAGCACCTTGATGTTGTTTGGCTCAGGCGATTACCACGGATTGCTCGCTTTGCGGTCTTAACTAAACGACCTGCGGTCGTCTTTTCCCCTAATCTACTGGCTAATCTGCACCGTCTTTTTTAGGCAAGTGCACCCTTTGATTGCTGGGTCATCGCTGGATCATCGCTGGGTACTCGACTTTTTTAAAATCGCCATTCACAAGCAAAAAAAAGGGCGCCTAGGCGCCCTTTCTTAACCACAACCTGCGTGACCAATCCTTAGAAGGATTTGCCGATGGAGAAGACCAGTGCCTGGCTCTCACTATCTGCCTGGTCGCCCAAATCATCGGAGAAGATAAACGAAACGCCTAAATCGATATCCGAAACACTTGTGCCGTAACCCAGTTCAATATAATCACCATCAAAGTCTTTCCCGAAAGAGCCGTAGGTTCCGTAGAGGCCAACCTCGGTCTCAAACCCTACCTCCAAGAAGTCATAGTCTGCTGGTGTGCCAAAACCATCCCACTCGCCTGAGGAGTAGCCCAGGCTGAACATGCCGAAGCCCAATCCTAGATTGATTTCCTCGTAAGTATCATCAAAGTCACCGGTGTAGTAATAACCCGTAAAACCGATGCTCCCGGTTAAACCCGCCTCAGTCTCAAAACCATAGCCGCCATACAGATCCACTTCTAAGCCATCACCGACATCCGCAGTCCAAGCACCGGCATAGAAACCATTCGTTTCGATATCAACCCCTGCGCTACCGCTGGATTCCTTCTGCAGAATGCCTCGATAGTAATATTCACTCGCAAACCCGATATTATAAGAGACGTCTGCAGCGGCTGCGTGGTTGCCCGCAAAGGCGCTCAAGGCTATCAAACTGCTCAACGCGTTCCGTGTAAAATTTTTCATCAATTCTCTCCATTTTATTGATTAACTGTTTTATCTCACCCTCTTTAAGGTGAACGAATCAGATCGGCATGAGCGCCTCACGGTTCCACACGG
>JGI20155J14468_10003728_pt1 | contig 10486 bp, 7 predicted proteins | sample COG_05_FD_14468 | JGI IMG/M metagenome (IMG submission 14468)
ATCTAACGCGTCGACCTAGAGAAGAAAAATCGTACGCGTACGATTTCGACGTTTCCTCGCATCCGAGAAGAAAACTCGTCGCAAAAATAGGAGATTTGAACGACGTCTTCGAGGCGATGTTCGTTCGCCGCGTCGCATAAACGCGGTATATAGAACTTAGCAACAAATCTCGCGATTTTAACGATACTAATACTACTCACGACAACACCACCACCAGCGCAACAGCGAGAGCGAATGAGGAAAATTTTCACTCAAATCCACACTAAAAATCATGACTCAACCGTAGTCACACCCCTTTAAAAGCTGACGATGGAACCAATATCGGAGGACGCCTTTTCCGCCGTTTTGCAAGAAGAGCAACGAGAACAACAGCGACAACAACCGCGAGTTGGTAAAGCGTCGCCGAAACCTTCTCACGCGTACGTGAAAGCGAAAATGGAAACGACGACGACGGATAGAATGGAAAAAAAAAACGGCGACGGTGATGACTCAGCAGATATGGAAGAAGAAGAAGAAGAAGAAGAAGAAGAGTACCTCCCGTTCCACATCTTACCGCACATCCGCGAGCGATTACTCCTCCTTTACCTCAGCGTTGCCGTGTTTTTACTCCGCGGAAACTACTGGTCTAGGTTCAACGCCTCCGTCGCTTTGGAAATGTATTTCGTGGTGTACGTGTTGCTGAGGTTTGTGTTACCCGTGGTGGTTGAACTCGCGCGGATGGGGTGGAGGCGAGCGAAGAAGACAATTCTGTTTAGTGGATGGACGAGGAAGAGTATAAAAAAGAAGAAAAAGAACTCGGAGGAAAGGACAAAGCATTCGAGGAAAAGAGCATCATCGCGTTGCGGTACGAACAGCAACAACGCGAGCTTATTGTTGAGACGCTCGATCGATTTAGGCTCCCGGGATTTCATTCAACACCATTCGTCGTCGAGCGACCAGACGACGGTTCTTCTCCGAGTGGACAAACAAAAGAGCTGGACGAGCGGTAGTGCGAGCACGACTGTGCCGAAAATGTCCTTGAATCTAGCCGGTATTGTTAACGAGACGCATAAAAACGCGTTTGTAGAATCTGTGGTTGAAAATAACAGCGGAAGGAAGAATAGCGCGGCGGATTTAACCGAACGCGAGGACGTCGTTTGGGAGAAGATTCACACCGGGAGCATAGAAAGTGCGAAGATGCCCTGCAGATACAGAATGTACTGCTCGACGTCCACCTCTTCTCGCGCGCACGGGAAGCACATCGCGCGGATCAAAACAGAAATAGCCATCGATAACATCGACGCCGATGTCGTGGCGAAAGTGCAACTAGACGAGCACAGACGAAACGTTTGGGGCGATTCCAGCACGACGAGTAGAATTTTAGCGAGAGATGAAGAGAAAGAGTGCGATTTGATATTTTGGCGCGTCAATTACCCTCGTTTAATGGCACCGAGAGATTACATCGGCATTCGGCGCGTCTGGCACGACGAAGTGACTCGGTCGACGATTTCCGTCTGCGTCGACGCCAACGGAAGCGAAGAGGCCTATAAGAAAAAGAAACACACGCAAGTACAATTAGGCGGAGGTGGGTACGACGTGCAACATTTATACGCGGCGAGTTTGATACAGCCAAAATTTGACGACGACATGCCGAGAGGGAAGAATGGTGAGAAGGTTGAAAATGGAGCGATGTTGGTTTCCACGTATTGCGAAGCGCCGGGCGTGCCGAGGAAGTTAGTCCACATGACCGCAGCGAAAGGTTTGGATGAGTATATGCTGTCGTTTCACAGAGAGTTGAGAAGGGAGATAAGAATGCGGAAACGCCTGGAGAGAGAGGGTGGCATACAATCGGTGAAGAGTTTTGACAGCACGAACAGTTTAGGAGAGCCAGGAAACGACGCGAATTTGAACAAAAACAATAACAACAACTACGGCGGGGAGAAAAATAGTAATAATAATAATAGCGATACGGACCTAGTAGCAGAACGCGAGCAACAACAACAACAACACAAGCAACAACAACATCTCTTCGACGATGACCCGGACATCGTCGACGAAGAAGAGCGCGCCGAGCGACGCCGCCTTCGCGAAACGCCTTTACACTTGCGTCGAAACGCTCGATTTTTACGGAGCATGCTCCGAAACGGCCTTCGCAAACTCGCCAATCGACTCGAAGAGAAGGAAGAACGCGAGAAATTGAAATTCCAAGCCGCGGCATCCTTGACCGATAGCGAAAAAGAGCGAGTGCGAACGCGTCAGGAAAACAGACAGAAGAGAAGGGTTGCATTGAAGCAGTGGACGAAACGAACGATTGGCGTTGGTGTCGTGTTTGTGGCGAAGGTTTTGAAAGACGGGAAAGAGGAATAAAACATTAAAGAACAACACGACAATTTGATGATGATACTAACAACAACATACTAAAACTAATACTAAAGATCAATTTCTTATTTTTATAAACAAGAATTGAACTACACGTACAGCACAACTCGTAAAACACATGCCTTTTCTTACACAACGCGCGCGAACGACAAGAGCGGCGCGTTTTTTTTTATTTCTCACTCATACACCATTCTATCGAACGTGTCCAATATTAACCGTATCGCTGGTCCTTTACGCGAAATAGCCACCATGTGATCGCATTCTAAAACTTCCACGATCGGCTTCGTTCTCGACAAAGCGTTCAACTGCTCGACTTCTCTTTCCATTTTCTCCTTCGAATACGGGATAAACTTATCGTGACGGGCGTGCGCAAAACTCACCGCGTCTAATATGCCATCAATATTCAAAAGCTTCTTCTCAGTCTTTTCCTCCTTCGCGCGTTTCTTAATCCTCCACTCGAATTGACTCCAACTGGCCATATCGTCCAAAAACAACGCCAAAGTTTCGCGCATTTTAATTCGTTTTTTTTTCAAATTGGTTTCCTTCATCGCCCCGAGGTACGCCTCGCGCACATTCGTGGTCATCTTATCTAAAGAACTCATCCCTACGTTCGCCAACATTTCTAAATTCGTCAGAAGTACGGCCATGGGCAACTTTTCCTCGTCTTGAAACCAATTGTCAAAACTCAACCACCCGCAAAAAGCGGAAACGCCAATTTTCAAATTCACCGAACGTTTACCCTTCCTCATTTTTTTATTATTCTTCGTCAACAACTGCGCCAAGATCGCCGCTGGAACGCAATAATACCCACCAATGGAACATCCAGAAATGACCAAACTTCCGCTCTCGTGATTGTGCATCGCCAACGTCTCCTTCACGTGCGCCGTCAACGCGACCACGTCCGCGTACGAAACCAAGGCTTTAGTGCTATAATCCGAAATAGATCTCATGAAAAACTCCGTTTGCCCTTCCAAAGCACGTCGACTGCCGTAATACGGCAACTCTGGAATCAAGCAACACACTCCTTTCGCGACCAGCTCTTGACTCCTATCTTTCCTGAGGTAAAAGCCTTCGTCGCCGGTAAACGGAAGCAAAATACAAAATCTCTTGCACGTCCGCAAATCCTCATCCGTTCGCCAAACGCGCATAACTTTTGTCATTCCCAAGCACGACAACGTCGCGTCGTATTTAAGCTCTTTCGTGCTAATTCCGAAACTCGCAAACTCTCCGATTTCGCAACACAACTCGTACTCTCTCCGTTGCGCGTAACTCCAATACTTCCACTTTTCCTTCGTCTTTTCCTCCCACTTTATTTCCGCCGCCTCTGCGGTTTCGTTCTTCGCGCACGCGTTCACCAACCTTTCTCGTATGCTCATCGGACATCGAAAACCTTCTTCTTTATCGTACGTCCACCCGTGCGACATCATCATCCGCGTTCGGTTCAGACCTAACCTATTCATGAATCGGAGCACGTAGCCAATGCAGACGAAAACGGCATCCGGGCCGATGCCGAGCATCAAACGAGGGAAGTGGTGAAAGAGATAGAACAGGAACGACCACGACTTGTGACCGAGTTCCAGGTCGAGAGTACCCATTTTCCGTGCTCTGTTCTGTTGTCTTCAAAATTATCGGTAAAAGCGACGCGAAACAAGCACAGATAAGGCACGTTAAATTGGGGAGAGAGAATTGGTGAATTAAAATAATGAAGAGTAGCGGCTGCTTGAGAAAAAATGTCGAACTTTTGGTAGACAATTAATACCTGAAAAAGAGTCTCGTACTCGATTTTCTACCACTCGTACGACGACTCAAAGTTCTTCTTAATACAAAAAGGAAACAAAAGTAGTATTATGCGTGTTGTTGGTGTTGTTTTACGACTCTTTTACGACTCGTTTACGACTCTTTGTCGTCGTCGTTTTTTTTCTCACTTTGTCTTTGTTTTCTGCGTTGTTCTTCTTTCAGTTCTTCTTCGAAGACGGTGCGTCCGTGGTAGGCGACGGAGCCGACGCCGAGGACGCGAGAGGTTGAGTGGTGATACATAACGACGGCTTGGCCGATAGAGACGGCTTTTTCAGGACTCACGAAGGTGATTTGGAGGAGAGGTGGAGAAGAAGAAGGAGGAGAAGAAGACTTTGCTGTTGTTGATGGCGATGATGGCGATGCCGTTGTCGTCGTCGCTTTCTCGTACGCCGAGCGGCAGAAGAGAGACACTTTTTGTTGTTGTTGTTGTTGTGGTATTCCTATCGTCGCAGAGACGAGGGGGGAGGCGTAGCGCGTTTTCACGCGGACTTGTTGCGACGAGTTGAGGGCGTCTGTGTCGTCCCCGTGGACAAAGTGGATGTCCTTTATGACGCACCAATTTGTGAGTAAAGCCGGGTGGTCGCCGCCTTCGCACACGTACACTTTGGACGATCCTTTCTCTTCTGTGCTCTTTCCAACGACAAAATACGGTTTGGGAAGACCGCCAATGCGCGCGCGTTGGCCCGCGGTCACGGAGTGCACGCTCTCGCACTCCCCCAAGATGTACTTCTCGTCGATGGTGTTAGAATCGCCCTTTCCTTCGAGGCCACCTCTTTCGCTACCGCCGCTGCTGATGCCGCTGCTGCTACTACTACGACTGCTACTACTACTACTGCTGCTACTACTGCTACCACCAATACTGCTATTCTCGATTAATAACGAATTTTCTTCTGTTATACATTCAACGTCCACGAACCACGCCGGATCTCTTTGGACGTACTCGTGCACGAAATCCGAAAAGTTCCTCTTCTTCCCGACGAAGCAAATCCCGGCTGACGATTTTCTGTCCAACACGTTCGCCACGTTCCCTAAAAGATCCCGTGCAATCAACTCGATCACGTCTTCTGCTTTTCTCAACTTTGCAAGCGGGAAAATTACGCTTTGTAACGCCTTTGACGGCACCGAGGCTAAAAAATACGTCTGGTCTTTCGTCTCGTCCTTCGCTCGACGCAACTCGATTCTTTTCAACGACGACGACAATTGCTCGATATTATCGTCACCGTACTCCCTCAAAATCTCCGCGTAATGTCCAGTCACTAAATACTTCGCCCCAATTTCTTCCCCTTTCACGTGCTCTAACAGTTTCCCAAACTTAATCTCTCGATTACACCACACGTCCGGGTTCGGCGTTTCGCCTCTCCCCACGCTCTCCGTAAACGGCGAAAACACCGACTGCCAATACTCGCGACAGAAATCCACCTCGTGTAAGTCCATAGATAAATAGTTCGCCAGTTTCTTTGCCGATCGTCGGTCGGCGTCGAACATGCATTCGCTGTTCGTCTCCTCGCGCTCGTCCCAGTTTTTCATCAAGATTGCTTTCAGTTTGATATTTTCTCCTTTTTCTCCCACTGCTGCTGCTTGTAACGCGTTCTTCAACAACCACGCGCTGACGAAAGAGTCCACGCCTCCGGAAAGTGCGACCGCCACGACTGTTTTCTTATTCGTCTTCGATGATGCTAATAAATCTCGAGGGATTTGCGCCAAAACCGCTCGTTTGATGCGTTCCGGAAGTTGAGCGTACAGTTGACGATGATGATTTTTTTCTTCCCAAAAGGTTCGATTTGTTTTCTCATCAAAAGAGACCGACGAGGTTTGAAGACGACGATTTCGTCGCAGGAAAAGGAAAAGCATGTGCTGATGATGATGACACTGTCGCCGGGAAGGGCGCAGAAGTGCGCGCATCATCACAGGCAAAAGAAGGTGTTGTTGATTCGCTTGAAAGAAAAAGAATGCATTCTTGTTTGTGAGGAGGAAAGAGAGGAAGAATTTCGCAAAATATACCGGCGTAGTCCGCTGCTCAAAACAACAACAAAAGAAAATTCTCAAGAACTCTCTCTCTAAGAGAGAAAGCAAGGAGGCGGGAAGGATTCCACGTCTAGGTAGTAGCTATTGTAATCTCTTTCTCTCTCGGGGTCTCTCCCTTTTTTCCTCCTTTTTTTTCTTTCGCGTGTATTTTCGCCGAACCAACAAACTCTTTTGCTTCTTTCCTTATTATTATTATGTCTACAAAATACTCTCTCGCCCCCTCTCTTTTACTCTCTCTCTCTCTCTCTCTCTTTTTCTCTCTCTCTTTCTCTCTCTCTCTCTCTTTTTTATGCTCAGCGTTAAATTAATATATTTATGCGACCGTGAACGAGTTCCACGTTTGCTTCAAGTCGCGCTCTTGACCTTTGAACCATCTCTTGTCGCCCGATTGCAACTTCATGATGTACAACGTGCCGTCCGAAACCGTCGCGGCGATCAATTGGTGACGTCCCCCTTCGTCGCCATCCGCAGTTCTCGTCAAGATTTCAAACATATAGAACGTCTTGCCCTTGTCAGTTCTGGTGAAAACGTCCAAGACAGCCGCGGTGGATACCTTGTTGGCGGCGAAGCCGCCTTCGGATCTGGTCTCGCCGGCGTACGATTGGACGCCCAACAAGTAGCCAAAGTCAGCCAACATAGCTTCCGGCTTACCGTACGATTCGATGGAGTTACCCTTCGCCTTGGTGGTAATCACCGAGATGTTGGACACTTGGTCAAAGTTATCCTCGAAATACGAGTCCGTGTCCGGGAACGGTCTCTCCTTGGACGGATTGTACTTGGACGGGAGCAAAAACGCGTACCCGTTGCCGGCGTACGGGATGAAGCCCGACGTGTTGGAAACGCCGCCAAAAACGTTGGCAGAATCACCGTACGCGGCAAACGACGGCTTCGCGGCGGTCAATGCGGCCGCGCCCTGTGTTCAAAACGGAGGATTCCGAGAAATACATTTGGTCAGATTTTTGTTCGCTAAAGCGATGATTCACCCGAAAGAGAGGAAATTGGTGGATACGAGAGATAAAATCTCGTTTTCGCTCCCAAAAACTCTCGAAGCAAAAGAAGAACAAATTCGAGAGCAAACGATTTCGATCAGCTGCTGCTTTTCAACCCCCTCTTTTCTCAAAATCGAAATGCGTATTGCTTCGAGGATTTTGTCGTCGCGCGCGAATGCGCGTCCGTCGGATCGATCGAGCGTTCGCATCGAGGTCGGGTTTGTGCTCTTTCGAAACGAACACGCGAAGCATCATCGTCGCGTGCACTCGAAGAAGAGAGAAGAGTTTTGCAACCGAATTGCAGACAAAAAAAACAAAAAAAAAGCATCTCTCTTTTGCGTACCGCGAACAAAGACATCGCGTGTCTTCGGTCGACCGTTTCTTCGCTGGACGCGAAGGTCACGTTCGAAGTTCGCGAAACCGATTTCACGGAACGTTGTCGCTTCAAGCTTTCGGTCTTGGCGACCGACGCTTTCGCGCTCATGTGGATGGACTGGACGATAGAAGCCATTATTATTAGTATTTATTTTTGCGTGCTGTTATGAGGACGATGATGATGTTTTGCGCTCTTGTGTTGGTGAGAGAAAAGATTTTCCTCTGATTTTTGGATCGATCTTCTTTTCCTCCTCTTTTTTCACTCCGCACTGAGACAAAAACATCTGCACTTTTTGAAAAGAAGTGAAAGACGAGGGAAAAGAGAGGCAGAAAAGAGAGAGAGTCAGAGCTTCAAAAGAAGGAGGAGGATTAAAAGATGATGACGATGATGATGACGACCACCGCGCGAAGAACACACAGAGCGCTCTTCTTCTCCACCCAAAACTCGTGTTCTACGTTTTTGTCGTCGTCGTCGAGGAGTCATCATCGTCGCGGTTTTGCTTTGGACGTTCCGGAAGGAAAACACAAAATGTCGTCTCTCGAGTGCAGAGTTCCGTTACGTAAAGTTCCATCATCATCGAATCAAAGAACGATATTCTCGGCCGCGAAAGATGCTTTGTTCGGTGGTGATAAGAAGAACAACGGAAAGTCCTCTTCCTCCTCTTTATCCTCGGACGAGAAGAAGGATAAAAAAGACGACGAAGATTCCTCCTCGTTGTTAAAACGTAAATTCTCGTCTCGGAAAATAGTTCGAGACGTGGCGCCTGCTGAACTCTTCGCCATTGTCGCGGACGTGAATAAATATCACGAGTTCTTACCGTTCTGCAGACGATCGAAAGTGACGCATGAAATAGATAAAGACCGATTCGAGGCGGAACTTGAGATTGGATTTAAAGTGTTCAACGAAAGGTACACGTCAAGAGTGACATTGGACCGGCCGAGGAAAGTCGTGGCGGAAGATAAGTCGAACGAGGAAGACGGCGGCGGAGCCTTGTTCGAGAAGATGAAAACGGTGTGGAGGTTTCGAGAGTTGGAAGAGGAAGAGGAGGAAGACGTGAACGACGTGGAGAACAGAAAAAAGAAAAACGTCTCCACGGTCGTGGACTTTGAGATTGCGTTCAAAGTGAAGAGTTCGGCGCACGCGGCGGCGCTGAGCGTATTCTTCGAGGACGTGGCGAACACGCAAATTCAAGCGTTCGAGAAGAGGTGCAGAAGTTTGATGAGTTTGCCGAGTGCCGAGTAGTAGTAGCAGTAGGAGTAGTAGCAGTAGTAGTAGCGATAGTAGTAGAGAAAATTAGCCGCGCGATGTAGAAGAAGCGCTCCGCTGGATGCGCTCGTATGTTTGTATATGTATTTCTTCTCTATTTACTAGCAGTAGCAGCAGCAGCGGCGCTATTATTATTATTACTCTCATTCTCGTTGATAACCCTGGTCTTCGTTTCGCCTGCTTTCTCTTGCACGAATTTCAACGAAAACCCTCCCGTATTCTCATCCTTTTCCGCTTTAAAGTTATCGCAGCTCAAACCAAAGTTCCCGAGAACCATATCGCCTAACGATCTGAGTTGCTTAAACATCTCCTTCTTCGTCTCCTCTCTTTTCTCCTCTACTTTCGGTTTCAACGCGTTTACCTTCTCTCTGTGCGCGGACTTTTTCATCCTCCGTCTCGCATCCTCGCTCTCTCCGTTCTCTTTCTCCTCGATCGCCACCGCTTTCTCGTAATCCTCCAACGCTCGCTCGACGTCGTCCAACTTTTCGTACGCCTGCGCTCGCCTCGCGTGCGCTTTCCCGTACCGAGGATGTAAAGCTATCGCCTTCGAACACCTACGAACACACTCCTCGAAACTTTCGAGTTTCATCAAGCACGCCCCGGCGTTGGCGTGTAACGTCGCCAGGAGTACCTCTCTTTTCGTCGGTTCCCGTTTTTCCGGATCAACATCTGCTTTGTTTTTCTTCGCTTCGTCTTCTTCTTCTTTTTCAGTTCCTTTCGTTTTTGTTGTTGTTGTTGTCGTCGTCGTTTCATCGACATCACCATCGTCTTCATCGCTTTCGTCCGAATCATCGATATCATCGCATTCTCCTTCTTTGCTCAAAACCTCGACCCCGTCGTCGTACAGTTTCAGCGCCTCCCCGAACGCACTCGTCGCAAACTTCTCGTTCCCGTTGGATTTCAGACGCGTCGCCAAAGCGATGATTTCTTTTTCTTCGTCCTCGGCAGATTCACGCGTTCCCGTCGTTCTCGCTCGAAAACCATCATCACCACCGTTACCACCGCGATCGTTCGCCTTCTTTTCCTCCTCTCGCGCTCGTTCCTCGGGGTGCACTTCTTCGATTTCCACCATTCTTAGGAGTAGTATTTGTGTCGAGCATTTTTCTTTAAAAATCTCCATTACATACTACTCTCCATTTATATAGAAATGAAATAAATAATGGCGAGAAGATCCCGAGGACGACAGAAGCGAAAGGAGGAGAACTCGTCGTCGTCTTCAAACACAAACGTCGAACATTTGCTGAGCGTTTTAGAGGTACGCGCTTTGTTGTTGTTGTCGTCGTCGTCGTCGTTGTTGTTGTTGTTTACGTCGTCGTGGAAATTTTCCAAAATGCAATTTTTCGTAACTCTTTTCTTTTCGGAGGTCCCTCTCTTCTTCTTTCTCTCGTCGTCCGCACGCTGACGCTTTCGTCTCTCTCTCCCTTTAACTCTCTCTGTCTGTCTCCCTCTGATTATTATTAAAAACAGAAATCTGTGCTTCCGAAAATCGAACGCGCGAGAGATGCGATTCGTTCTCACAACGATTTTGATGGGTCTGGTGGTGAGAAAAATGTCACATCGCTCGAACAACTCTCGATGGATTTTCGAGTGAAATCGTCTCTGTGCGCGACAACTTCGAACGCTTTGGACGCGTGCGCGAAAGAGTTGGTGAAATGCGCGAACGCGAATGCGTCTC
>JGI20155J14468_10003729_pt1 | contig 10484 bp, 11 predicted proteins | sample COG_05_FD_14468 | JGI IMG/M metagenome (IMG submission 14468)
GATAACGATGGACAAATTAATGATGCACATTCAATATCTGCTGGATTAGATTATCCAGGCATAGGACCTGAACATTCTTGGTTACATGACATTGGTAGGATCAAGTATTTATCTACAACTGATGAAGAAAGCCTAGCGGCTTTTAAACTATGTAGCAGATTAGAAGGAATAATTCCTGCACTTGAACCTGCGCATGCTCTTCATATTACTGGAAAATTAGCTGCAAAAAGAAAAGGTGAAATAATAATAATGAATATGTGCGGAAGAGGCGATAAAGATTTATCCTCTGTTTTACCTTTGATTATGGAACCTTAAGGGTGAAATAGACAAATGAGTAGAATTCAAAATACATTTAAAAATTTAAAACAAAACAATAAAAAAGCCCTAGGTATTTTCTTAACAGCTGGAGATCCTGATTTTGAAACGTCAATAAATATAATTGAACAATTACCAAATAATGGAGTAGATTTTATTGAGATAGGTATGCCTTTCTCGGATCCTATGGCGGATGGCCCCGCTATTCAGCTATCGAGCCAAAGAGCTCTTAAATCTGGAATGAACATTGAAAAATGTTTAAATCTTGTAAAAAGATTTAGAGAAAAAAATAATCATACTCCGATTATATTAATGGGTTATTACAACCCTATATATAAATATGGCAAAGAGAATTTTGTAACTAAATCTATTGATTATGGTGTAGATGGTATAATAATTGTAGATTTACCTCCTGAGGAAGATGATGAATTATATAATTATTCAGAAAAACAAGGTCTAAGTTTTATTAGATTGATTACACCTACTACTACGAAAAACAGACTAGTTCAAATTTTAAAAAATGCTACAGGTTTCGTATATTATGTTTCAATCACTGGAATCACTGGTACTCAGGCTCCAAATGTTAACGATGTATCCATGAACTTAAAAAAAATAAAATCTATTACGGATCTTCCTACTGTCATAGGCTTTGGAATTCGTTCACCAGAACAAGCCTATTCAATGGCATCAATTTCTGACGGGATAGTTGTTGGTTCAGCAGTAGTTGATTTAATCAAATCATCATCTGAGAAAAGTAAAAATAAAGAGTTCACTATTAAGTCTTGTATCGAATTTGTATCTAAAATATCAAATAAAATTAAACATAATTAAACCTTAATTTTTAAATACTTAATTAAAGAAAGAAAGGTAAAATATTGAATTGGATTAAAGAAACAGTATTACCTAGATTTAAGGCCTTTGTTAAAAGAGACGAGCCTGAAGAAATTTTATGGGTAAAATGTAAATCATGTTTACAAATGATCTTTCATAAAGAATTTCATGAAAGTAACAATGTCTGTAAAGCGTGCGGATACCACGATCACCTTTCAGCTAAGAAGAGAATAGAATTCATATTTGATAAAGATAGTATTGAAAACATATCCATACCAAAACTAAATACCGACCCTTTGAAATTTAAAGATAAAAAAAAGTATAGTGACAGATTACAAGAAACTCAAAATAAAACAAAACTAGATGATGCATTATTAGTGAGCTTTGGTTCTATCCATAAATTCCTTTAGTTATAGCCTGCTTTGATTTTTCATTTATGGCTGGTTCTATGGGAAGACAAGTAGGTAATGGATTAATTTTAGCAGCCGAAGAAGCCATAAAAAGAAAATGTTCCCTAATGGTTGTGCCATCTTCAGGTGGAGCACGTATGCAAGAAGGTATTTTTTCACTTATGCAGATGCCAAGAACTACAATTGCTATCAATAGACTTAAAAAAGCTAAATTACCGTACATTGTTTTACTTGCTAATCCAACGACTGGTGGGGTCACAGCTAGCTTTGCAATGTTAGGTGATATACATATAGCTGAACCTGGAGCGATTATTGGTTTTGCCGGCAGAAGAGTAATTGAAGAAACTGTCAAAGAAAAACTACCAGAGAATTTTCAAACTGCGGAATACTTAAAATCACATGGCATGGTTGATTTAGTTATTCCTAGATCTGAACAAAAACAAACAATATCAAATTTATTAAAAACATTAACTTTTTATAAAAAATAAATCATTTATTTTTAAATATATTAAACCATATGGTTCATGAAACAAAATTAACAAACACTCTTAATAGAATGTTTTCACTTCACCCTAAACTAATAGATTTTGATCTTACTAGATTAAATTTATTAATGAAGAAATTTGGGAACCCTCATAATCAATTAAGCAATGTCATCCATATTGCCGGAACAAATGGTAAAGGCTCAACTGCATCTTTTCTTAAAGAAATATTCGAAGCTCACAGCTATTCTGTTAATATCTATACTTCACCACATTTAATTAACTTTAATGAACGTATTCGTATAAAGAAAAAAAAAATTTCTGAAGAAATGTTAATTGATATTTTAGAAGAAATTGAATCTAACAATAAAGATAAGCCAATTACTTTTTTTGAAATTACTACTGCTGCAGCTTTAATTGCATTTCATAGAAAACCTAGTGATATAAACATAATAGAGACTGGATTAGGTGGGAGATTGGATGCCACTAACATAATTGATAAAAAGAAACTTTGTATAATAACTAAAATAGGATTCGATCATACTGAATATCTTGGTAAAACAATAGAAAATATAGCCAAAGAAAAAGCAGGAATACTTAGAGAAAGTCTTCCCGTTATTATTGCTAAACAAAATAACCAAAAGGCTTATAAAACACTTTTAGCACGTGTTCAAAAAATGAAAGCAAACTTAATAGAATTAAAAAACATACCTTCATCAACTCCACTTGGTTTAAGAGGGAAACATCAATATGAAAATGCTTCTACAGCGTACACAGCAGCAAAAACAATAATACCCAATATATCTAAGTCAAATGTTATTAAAGGGTTAAAAAGAACGCAATGGCATGGAAGAATTGAATATATAGAAAAGGGACAAATTACTAAATTTAGAAATAATATTACTATTTTGGACGGCTCTCATAATGAAGATGGAGCCGTTGTTTTAGAAAATTTCCTAAACAACAATTCAATCAATAACTGTGATTTAATTATTGGAATGTTAAATAATAGAAATCCTATTGAATTTGTAAATACTTTTAAAGAACATATAAATAAGGTATTCGTTATCTCAATTCCTGGAGTTGAATCAGCCTATAGTTCAGAAGAATTAACTCAAAAATTAAAAAACATTCAACTAAGCATTTTTGGATGTGAAAGCTTAGAAAATGCACTACAAAGAGCTGATAAAAATTTACCATTACTCATAACTGGTTCTTTGTATCTAACAGGACATGTATTAAAGTATAATGAAACAGTCATTAACTGATGTATTGCTATTTAAATAGTTTCATTAACCCATGATTGAAGTGCTGACTTAGGAAGAGCTCCCATTTTTTCTGAAATTTTTTCACCATCTTTGAATATCATTAAAGCCGGAATGCTTCTAATACTATAAGTTTGAGAAATTGAAGGGTTTTCATCAACATTAATTTTAACAATTTTAAGCTTACTAGCCATTTCCTCAGATAACTCTTCAAGAGAAGGGGCAATTGCCTTACATGGACCACACCATTCTGCCCAGAAATCAACTAAAACAGGCTGCTTTGCATCTAAAACATCTGTTTTAAAATTTTGATCATTTGTCTTGTTAGTCGCCATTTATAAGTCTCCTAATTTAATAATTATTGTGTTTTTTGATATTTATTTTCAAGATTTTGAAGAAAATTATCTAATTCTCCTAAAAATTCAATTTTTTCGTCATCCTTCTCATTTTCATATTGATCTCTTAGTGTGTCTAGTTGATGGTATGATTTTGGAACTGTATTCCATTTTTCATTATCTGTACTTAAAATTTGTTTTGCAATAATTTTATGAATTTTTTCGTAATCAAGTTGAGGAAGTATTTGTGGGGCTTCTTCATAAATTAATCTATGAGCAAAATATTGGTATCGTGGATCTTTAAATTGGTTTGAAATAAAAAACTTTTCTTCCCAATCTGCTTTATGAAACTGTAACATTTTAGATTTATCACTATTATCAGGGAAGCCTCCAATATATAAGCTATCCTCAGGGTCAATATCTACTTGTGATTTAAACATTTGTTTTTCTTCATTTTCTTCAAACAGTATCGTTTGAATTTTATTTTTAAAATCAATATTGTTTTTTATTAATTCAGCTCGTTCTTTAAGAACATTTAGGCCTAATGACTTATAGGAAGGTATTTTTTCAATATAACTTTCATCCATTAATAATGGATTCTTATTATTTTTGATTTCTTTGATTAATTTCGGTTTAAGCTTCATGTTAGTTTTTAAATCCTTAATTGACATTTCAAAATAGTCAATTGGATCATGAATTAAATCAAAACATTGTGGATAATTAAATTTATTTTTGCATACATATGTCACAGCATAAGAATTGAATTTACCAAAAAAATATTCGTCCATACAAATTACATCATTTTTGAGAAGAAAATTATCTACCTCAATTTTATTACTATTACTTAACCCTGATTGCCAAACATTTTGGGCTTTATTTTTAAGAATTTGTGCAATTTCAATAGTAGCCTCGACATCACCCATTGCATCATGAGCATTATGTTTGATATCGTTTAACTGAGTTAACACATCTAATTTAAACACTTGGTTTCCTTTCTCATTCAAACCAACGTTTATACATTCAGGATAGTAATATTTAGATGTTCTGGTCATTCCTAAAACATCAGCCCTCCTATTACCATTAAATTGCGTTGTATAAGGCTCTAGTAATAGTTTAAAAAAAGTTTTTCTTAAAAACTCTTCGTCAAAACTAATAGTATTGTAACCAATAAATATAGCTGGCGACCATTTATTAAAAATATCATAAACTTTTTTTATTAACTGATAATGGGATAAATTAACATTATTTAACATTTCTACAGAAGTTTTATTAACAATCAAAGCTCCTGGTTCTGGTATTAAACCTTGCCTTAAGCGACACCTTTCTTCAAATCTATCGATTTCTTGGAAATTACTATCAACTAAAATGGCTCCAATTTGAAGTATCTGGTCCCAGGTAGCATTCCTACCTGTTGTTTCCAGATCATAAAAAACAAAATTCATGGGACTTGTTGCTCACTTAATTAATGTCATAATCTATTAAAACGAGAATACCATTTTTGAGAGCCATGCAAAGAAATTTTTCTAAAATTAGATAATTTTTTATCTTCGCTATTAACCATATCGATAGAAATATTTAACGGGTCAAATTGTGAAATTTCTTTTGTAAATTTTGGCCATTCTAGAAAAATAATTTTTTTTTTAGATCTTCAAAAACACCAATTTCTTCAACTTCGTTAAAACTGTCAATTCTATAAAAATCGCAGTGCCATATCTCTATCTCATTATTGAAATAATAAGTGTTCACAATATTAAAAGTTGGACTTGGTATTTCTTTAAATCTGGTAAGTTTATTAATAATAGACTTACAAAGAAAAGTTTTTCCTACACCTAAGTCACCAGTAAAAGTAATTAAGTCCTGAGATTGAAATAAGTTTGTTAATGAATAACCTAATTTTCTCATTTCAATTTCAGATTTAACAACAAACTCTGATATTGATCTCATAATTTAATATCTATAATTATCAGATTTGAATGGACCTTTTACTGGAACACCAATATAATCTGCTTGTTCTTTTGATAACTTAGATAACGTTGCACCACTTTATCTAGATGAAGTTTAGCTACTTTTTCATCTAAATGTCTTGGTAAAGTATAGACTTTATTATCATATTCATTGAATTTTTCCCAAATTTCAATCTGAGCAAGAACTTGATTTGTAAAAGAAGCACTCATAACAAAACTAGGATGACCTGTAGCACAACCTAAATTAACTAGCCTGCCTTTAGCTAAAACAATTAACCTTTTTCCATCTTGGAATTCAACTTCATCAACTTGTGGCTTGACTTCAGACCATTTCATGTTTTGTAAAGACTCAACTTGAATTTCTGAGTCAAAATGTCCGATGTTACACACTATTGCTCTATCTTTCATATCCCTCATGTGATCAACTGTTATCACATCTTTATTACCTGTTGCAGTAACGAATATATCACCCCTGGGACAGGCTTCTTCCATGGAACAAACTTCGTATCCTTCCATTGCAGCTTGTAATGCACATATAGGATCGACCTCAGTTACTATAACTCTTGCGCCGCCTTGTCGAAGTGAAGCGGCTGATCCCTTACCAACATCACCAAAACCGGCGACAACGGCTACCTTACCAGACAACATTACGTCAGTAGCTCTTCGGATACCGTCAACTAAAGATTCTCTGCAGCCATACAGATTATCAAATTTAGATTTTGTAACTGAATCATTTACGTTGATGGCGGGAAATGGGAGGTCACCTTTTTCTGCCATCTGGTACAATCTTAGAACACCAGTAGTAGTTTCTTCCGTTACGCCTTTTATGCTATCCCTTACCTTTGTAAACCAACCAGGTGAACTATCCAATCTAGAGAGAATTTGAGCCTTTAAAGCCTCTTCCTCCTCATTTGCTGGAGAAGCAAGAATTTTCTCTCCATTCTCAGCTTTTGCACCTAAAATAATATAAAGAGTAGCATCTCCACCATCGTCAAGGATCATGTTAGCCACTGATCCATCAGACCAAGTGAAAATTTGATCAACATATTGCCAATATTCTTTTAGTGTTTCACCTTTTTTAGCAAAAACTGGAATATTTTGTTTAGCTATCGCAGCTGCAGCATGATCTTGTGTTGAAAAAATATTGCAACTAGCCCATCTGACACTAGCTCCAAGAGCAATCAAAGTTTCAATTAAAACTGCTGTTTGGATTGTCATGTGTAAGCAACCTGCAATCCTAGTTCCTTTTAATGGTTGATCTTTTCCGAATAGTTCCCTGCAGGCAGTAAGTCCAGGCATTTCTGTTTCAGCTATTGAGATTTCTTTACTTCCCCATTCTGCGAGACTTATATCTGTGATTGAGTAATCTGTCATGTTTATCCTTTAAAATTAATGTGGTTATATAACATTTAATTTTTTTTACTGCAAACTATGAAATGATAGTTTTAAATATTTATTTTAATGCATTAAATACAGTCCTTACAGTAGCTCCAATACATTTTTGATTTTTGTCTAATCTGTTGAACACTTTTATAGTAGCGCCATGAGCTTCTATAATTTGCTTTGAAATTGACAAGCCTAATCCAGAGTGATTACCAAACTTCTCAGCTTTAGGTCTTTCAGTATAAAATCTATCAAATATTTTATTAATACCAATCTCAGAAAAACCTGGGCCATTATCCTCTACTACAATAATTATTTTATCTAATTTTTCTCTAACCTAATATCTATGGTACAGTTTTTTGTTGAGAAAGAGGCAGCATTTTGAATTAAATTATCAAAAACTTGTGCAACTCTATTTTCATTTCCCCAAATATAACATTTATCAACTTCTTTAAAAAAATTAATATTACAATTTATTGTTGAAGATCTTATATCAATCAAAGTGCTCAACAAATCCGTAATATCAATTTTAGTCATTTCAATTCTAGATAGCTCAGCATCAAGTCTAGAAGCTGCAGATATATCATTTATTAATCTATCAACCCTTGCTACATCATTTTGTATAACTTTTATAAGCTGTGTTTGTTCTTTAATGTTTTTTATCTTACCAATGGTTTCTGACGCAGATCTTATAGATGAAATAGGGTTTTTTAATTCATGAGCAACATCAGCTGCAAATTCTGCAATATGATCTATCCGACTTTGTAGCTCTCTTGTCATTTGGTAGAAAGATTTTGCTAAATTCCCTATCTCATCTTTTCTAGATTTTAGTTCCGTTAAATTTACAGTTTTCTGCATTTTATCTTCAGAGATTTTGTCTGCTTCTTTTGCTAATTTAATTATTGGATTAGTAATAGATCTCCCAAAATAAAAAGCTAAGCTGAACGTGGCTAGTAAAATTAATCCAAATGCTTTAAAAAGTTCTGTCTCTAAATCAATTAATTCTTGTTCAATTTTCTCACCTGACACTGAAAGAAGTACAGCACCCCTTACCATGCGGATATTTTTAATCGGCAGTGCAACAGATAGAAAAAGTTTACCATTAGCATCTTGTCTTGACACTTTAGTAATATTACCCTTTAGGGCGATTATTATTTCTGGAAAATTATCAAGCGTAAATCTTATATTATCTTTATATAAAGGCAGATTTAATGGTTTTGAAATTAAATTTGAAAATAAAGAAACAAAACTTGTTAAATATGTTTCGAGGCGAATTATTTTTGACTGAAGGCAACGGACTTACTTTAACAAAAGGACTATATTTCATACTAGCCTTTGTGTCTGCAATTAGGTTTCCATACATATCAAAAAGCCTAGCCCTTATATTTGAACCATACTTAACCTTAGGAATTAAACTTTGTAATGCAGGGCTAGAAACTTGATTTCGTTGAATTAATCCATATTGATTTTCTGCTAAAGCAAGAGCTTTGGTTAAGGTTAAACCTTGTCGTTCAATAGCTGCAAATTCAGATCTAATTAAAATATCCTGATATTTATTGAAATAAATAATAATTATTGGATACAATAAGACTGGTAATAAAATTATTACTAATATTCTGGTCTTTAAGGGCAAATATATCTTTTTTAAAATTTTTATAATTTTAGCCAATTCTATTCATCTTTATATCTATACCCAACTCCATATAAGGTTTCAATATGGTCAAAAGTTTTATCAAAAAATCTAAATTTCCTTCTCATTCTCTTTATATGGCTATCAATAGTCCTATCATCTACATATATAGTTTCTCCATAAGCAGTATCTATAAGTTGATCTCTACTTTTAACTAGTCCTGGCCTGAAGGCTAATGAATTTAATATTAAAAATTCCGTAACCGTAAGCTTAACCTCTAGATCCTTCCATTTACAAAGATGCCTATCTGGATCAAGATATAGATTATTTCTTTGTATAACTTTATCAGATACGTCTGAGTTTTTTAAAGAACTTCTTCTCAAAACTGCTCTAATTCTTTCAATAAGTAATTTTTGAGAAAATGGTTTTGTAATATAATCATCAGCACCCATCCTAAGCCCTAAAGCCTCGTCTATTTCGTCATCTTTACTAGTTAAAAAAATTACAGGTATATTGCTAGAAATTCTAAGTTTTTTTAAAACTTCCATCCCGTCTAATTTAGGCATTTTAATGTCTAGAATCGCGATATCAGGATTATTTCTTTGAAGTGCAATAAGTCCCTGCTCTCCATCATTATATGTTTCTACTGACCACCCTTCGGATTTTAACGCCAGAGAAACAGAAGTTAAGATATTACTATCATCGTCTACGAGAATAATTTTTTCACTCATTAATCACCTATTAATTTGAACGTATTCTTAAATAGTATGATATGAGTGTAAAATTAAGGTTTATTCAAGGTTAAATTTTGTTAATTTATGATAAAACTAAATCAATGTGCTTCTGCCCAATTATTTCCGTATCCAGTATCAACTTTTAATTTCACATTCAAAGGCACCATTGGTAAATTTGCATTTTCCATAATTGGCACAATAATATTTTCAATATTATGAATTTTTTCATTTTTAATTTCAAACACTAACTCGTCATGAACTTGCATAAGCATAGAGACATCTTCGTTATAATTTAGTAAATTTTTATCAATTTGTATCATTGCATTCTTTATTATATCTGCTGCTGTTCCTTGAATAGGTGCATTAATTGCTTGTCTCTCTGCAAAACCTCTTATATTTTGGTTTTTTGAGTCTCCACCATTGATATAAATTCGTCTGCTAAACAAAGTTTCAACATAACCATCATTATAAAGGCTATTTTTAGTTTCTTCCATGTAATCTTTTATTTTAGGAAACCTATCAAAGTAAGAATTTATAAAAGACTTAGCTTCACTTGGTGAACATTTTAACTGCTTTGCTAATCCATATGATGAGATACCATATATTATCCCAAAGTTAATTGCTTTAGCTTTTCTTCTTATATCTGTTGTCATATTAGCAATTGGAATTCCAAAAACTTTTGAAGCAGTATCTGCATGAATATCTAATTCATTATTAAAAGCTTCTATCATTTTATTTTCATCTGCTATGTGTGCTATCAATCTTAATTCTATTTGTGAATAGTCCATAGAAACTAATTTGAAACCTTCTTTTGCTTCAAAAGCAGTTCTAATTAATCTTCCTTCTTTTGTTCTAATTGGAATATTTTGTAGATTAGGATTTGAAGAAGACAACCTGCCAGTACTTGCTCCAACCATTGAATAGCTTGTATGAACTCTTTTACTTTCTGAATTTATTTGATTAATTAAGGCATCAGAATATGTACTTTTAAGTTTTGAAAAATGTCTCCAATCTAATATATAATCTGCTATTTCATGACCTGAAATAGACATATTTTCTAAAATTTCTACACTTGTTTGCCATGAACCATTTTTTGAACGTTTTCCTCCATCAATTTTCATTTCGTCAAATAAAA
>JGI20155J14468_10003737_pt1 | contig 10471 bp, 15 predicted proteins | sample COG_05_FD_14468 | JGI IMG/M metagenome (IMG submission 14468)
TATTTTGGAAAAAATTTGATAAAACATCCAAATTGGAATATTCTTAATTCTTATTCTAAGAAATGAGAATCATACTACTCTGTTTATATAATAATAAAATAAACAGATTTTATGTCCAGGCGATTGACATTACCACAATTAAAAAAATATGATATTGGTCAAAAAGTAATTGAGGCATTAGCTGATTCTGAATCTCGTGCAATATTATTTTCAATTGTAAAGAAAGGTAGTACTGCAGCTGAATTATCTGATAAACTAAAAATCCCCTTAAGTTCAGTTTACAAAAAATTATCAGATCTTGAAGAATTAACTTTGATTAAAGTTGAAAAATGGATGATTTCGGATAAAGGTCGCAAATACAAGGTATATAGAAGTAGGATTAAGCAGGCTGAAATTTCTATCAAGAAGCCTGAACCAGTTTTAATATTGGTATCAAATTAGTCACTTTATGTCTAAAAGTAATATTATTGAATTATCTGAATTTGATATCACTCAAAAAATTATTGAATCTCTGAGCAATGTATGTACACGTTCAGTGTTATTTTCTATTAAAAATGAGTCAAAAGATGTGACTCAAATTGCTAATGAGTTAAAAATCTCATTATCCACCGTTTACAAGACATTATCTACATTAGAAGATCTTGCTTTGGCAGAAATTGAGCAATATGTAATTTCAGATGAAGGAAAAAAAATTAAACTTTATCGTAGTAGAATTGGCAAGGTGGAAATTACTTTAGAAAATTTAGATCCGGTCCTAAGTTTATATCCAAATACCATTAATAGATAATCTTAGTTTTTGTTACTTTTTTCATTACTTGTTGGTATTTGATTACAGCTGCCACAACCATTCTTTCTTGTACCAAACCAAATTAATGCTGATGGCAACAATATGTAGAGTAACATTGCATTTTCAAATCCAAATAATTCCTTGTTTTCAAAAATATATCCTGAGGCGATTATTGCAGCAGATGAAATTAATCCTATGGCAGAAATTTTATTAATTTTATCTTTTAATGTCATTTCTATGTGGTAATTTTATCTAGTTGATTTTTCTTTGTTGCTATCTTCACTTCTCTTGCAATTCTTTTACCCATACTCATATTTTCATTAAAGAGTAATGAATAGTATGGTGAACCATCCATGTAGATGTTACTTCCTGCAACAATTCTTGCTGAAAATTCAAATGATGTGAATTTTGCATTTTCATCATAAACTCCTTCTATACAAAATGGACCATTCATGCCTGGAGCCACAACTCTTTTTGCTGCTTCTACAAAATTTTCACCCATTTTATACACCTCATCAAGTAATGATTCTCTTAACACAAGTGGACTATTTCCAATTACATTGAATGATGGAACTTTTGTTGATTTCATTTGCTGTTCTGCTGGGATTCTTCCAAGACCTTCAATGTCTGATTCATGTCTTTGATCAACTCCAAAGAATTCTAATTCCCCTGATAATGGTGAGTAAAAGAATTGTAAGTATGCTAAAACACCTGCTGCATATTCTTGAATGTATAGGGTTTCATCTTTTGAAAGAATACCTTCAGAAATTAACTGATTTCTTTTTGTATTGTAATCTTCTTCATTGGCTGCCATAAAGTAACCTTTACCTCCTGCAGCTCCTTGTCTTTTCACAATTACTAATTTTTCAATATCTTTTGGTGTTGCTATTGGTTTTGGCATTGGAAGTGTTGCCTCTTTCATTAGTTGCTCCTTCATATTCCTGTCTGATTCCCATCTGAGAATCCATTTGTTTCCAAATACAGGTGTCTTGATGGATTCAATTTCCTCGGAACTCATTTGGGCAATTAATGTTCCATGGGGAATCAAAACAGCATTGTTTTCTTGAAGAGTTTTTTGACATTTTTCATCTAGTACTTCCTTAAAGGAATCTACAATAATCAATTCATCAATAAATGGAAATCTACGATATAATTTTTCACGTTTTTTTTCACAAACTAGGATTGTTTTGAGGCCTTCATCTTTTGCACCTTTTAGAACTTGTAATGAGCAGTGAGATCCAAGAGTTGCTATGGCTGTCATTTTCTTACTCTGAGTAAAATTTTGTTATTTATGAACTATAGGAAGTTAATTGAATAATTTCGAGTCCTGAAAAGATATGACGTATCGACGTTCTTTATCTTACCAAGACTATCTAATGATAGATCGCACTACTATATTTAGATCGCGATTCAATCATTTTTCTCTAATATTGATGAAAATTTCTGACTCATACAGTATAGTTAACATGGTTCGTGTATAGAGTACAGTAAATTATCATCTTGACTACATAGAATAATTGATCGTGAGTTTATGAGATGTAGGTTATGTTGGAATGAAATTCTGTCTTTCTCTAATTTGATGGTGAATTCTTATATTCAAAATATTCCTGAATTTCTTTAGATAATTGCTTAATCAAATCTTCATCACTAAAATCATTTTTTCTTAACTCTTCCCAAGTTTCTTCAATTCCCTGTTTTAATACAAACAATGTTCTCTTGTCGTCACAATGCATAATCTCCTTGTAGTAAAATAGCATTTATTTTCTTCTGATTGTTCATTTGNAATTATTTTCTATTTTAGATAATTTAGAAATATTGGATGAATAAGGGTATTTTTAGATAAATATTCATACATCCCAACATTCATTTTTTTAAACATTTCAGAAAATAATTTTCCATCTGCTACTCCACTACTAAACATCAGTGGAATTACTATGGCACATTCATCTATCAATATTTTTAAATTAATATTATCATTCAATTTGTTCATTTCTTGTAATTTGCCCCATTGTTGTTTTATCCAAAATTCTTTTTTTTCAAGAAATTTGATTCCTAGAATTGTTAGTTCTGATAAATCATGAGGCTTTAATTCTAATTTTGAATAAATTGTTCTTATTACATTTTTATCTTCTGCAGTTAATGATTCATTTGTATTTTTTGTATATTGCTTGTATTCGATGGATTCTAGCCATTTCTGTATCTTAATTTTTAATTTAACTGGTGGTTCATTATTCATCTTTCTCATAAAACCACAATCAAATAGTTTTTCACAGCTTTTTACTAACTCTAACGCATCAATTTTGATCATTGTATTCAAATCAGTATAATGCATTGTTGCTAATACCACGTAGTCTAGTGATGTAAAATTTGAAATAATTTCTTCAGATGTTGGTTTGTTTATTTTTTCCATCATATGTGAAATTATTTTGTATTTGATGAACTATGGGCGGATGTAACATATCTAAAAACTTCATCAATTAATTCTACATTTAATTCTGATTTAATGTCTGCAGGTATTACTTTGAGAACAAAATCATACATGGTTGTATTTTTTGGTAATTCTTCCCTTTCTTGCAATAGTGAAAATACGGCTATTCCATTAGATATGATGGCAATCATTTTTTCTTTATTGTTTAATGACATAGTTATTCTGAAAAATTCTAACTAATTAATCTAAAACTACTTCAATTAAATTATTGATTGAAATCCTACTTGTTTTTCAATAATTTGTAATAATTTAGGTGATGTTTCTAGAGTTTCTAGATCTATTGAAATACTGTGACCATATGCATCATCAGAGTAGTTTTGAGAAGCATGATATCCTACATAGACAGCAGTACTGAGGAACATTACTATCACTAATCCTATCAAGATATTTGCCATATTGTTTAGAATTCGCCTTTAGGGATGTAAAAACATTATGAAAATTGTGCATTTTTGAGGATCATTTTGAAAAAATTAATTACACCAGAAAATATGGAAATATTATAAATTATGATTGAAACTGAATTAGGAAAATTACGTAGATCTCACTATTCTGATGAATTAAATGCATCAATGGATGGTTCTGAGGTCACTGTAATGGGGTGGGTATTGACAGTTAGAGGCCATGGAAATATCAGTTTTGCCACGGTTCATGACAAAAATGGTGATCTTTCAATTGTTGCAAAGAAAGGTGATTGCCCAGATGAAATACGAGAGAAAATTTCTAATCTAAAAGCACATTCATCCATTGGCATTACTGGAAAGATTAAAGCGTCTGAAAAAGCACCTAGTGGATTTGAAATAATTCCTACAGAATTACGTGTATTTTCAGAAGTAACAACTATTCCTCCTTTTGAACCAACTGCAAAAACTGTCAAAAATATTGATACTCGTTTAGAAGTAAGACCAATTGATCTAAGACGAAATATCTTACAACATGTTTTCAAAACTAGAAGTTTAGTTTTAAAAACAATTAGAGATTACTTTAATGATCAAAATTTTGTTGAAATCAACACTCCAAAAATGATTGCAACAGCTACCGAAGGTGGCGCTGCATTGTTTCCAATATTTTATTACAACAAAGAAGCATTTTTAGCTCAAAGCCCCCAATTGTACAAAGAACAATTGACAATGAGTTTTGAAAAAGTTTTTGAAATTGCACCAATTTTCAGAGCCGAACCATCTCGGACAAACAGACACTTAGCTGAAGCAATATCTATTGATTTGGAAGAGGCTTTTGTAGATTATAATGATGTGATGAGTAGAATAGAGGACATCATCAAAGTTTCAATCATTGCAGTTAATGATTACATTAAAAATAATCCTGATTCAGAATTTACTCCGACCCCTGTACCTGAAAATATTCCAAGATACACCTATGATGATCTTGTAGATAGAATGCAAAAGGCAGGAGCCAAAACCGAATGGGGCGATGATTTGTATCCTTCAAATCTTAAAAAAATTGGGTTAGATGGATTTTATTTTATTACTGATTGGCCTTTAGGTCCAAAACCATTTTACGTTAAAGATAGTAAATCTAATCCTAAAATTTCTGAATCATTTGATTTGATGTTTGGAGATTTGGAATTATCTTCTGGTAGTACAAGAATTGAAAAACGTGATGAATTAGCTCAAAGAATGAGCAACAAAGGCATGAAAACAGACTCATTTGAATACCATCTTAATGCATTTGATTATGGTGTGCCTCCCCACGCAGGATGTGGAATTGGTCTTGAGAGATTAATTATGGCTTTAACTGGTACTGAAAATATTCGTGATACTACATTTTATCCAAGAGATGTGGACCGCCTTACCCCTTAGAATTTCCTTATAATCTAATTTCCTATTTGATAGCCACAATTGCCACAACGATTAGCTTTTTTATCAAATCTTAATTCATTACATGCTGGACATCTAGTAAAAGCCATGATTCTGTATTCAATGTATGATTATATGAGTAAATCGACTTTCATTATGCATTTCTTATGATACCAATGACTATTTCTAATTCTGGGATTCAATCTAATCTCTTTGCTGCATAGAGTACAATGGATTTTCAAAGCTTATCTATGATATTTCAAATTCATTTAAGACACATTGGTTATTATAAAAAATAGATGTTCTAATTTGTTAAATTTTAGATCATTAATGATATTTTTACAATTAAATAATTTCCTAAATAACCCTAGAATTAGACAGTATTATGCCAAATTCTGGAAATTTTCATTTACCAAAATCCAATGCTAAGATTTTTTGTGCTTGGTGTCAGAAATGGAAGACTGGATACATAGTTTTAAAATTTACAAAAGGTGCAAATTGGAAAATTAACAAACATTTCAAAGGAGAGAAATTCTGTAAGGGTTCCAACAAAGTTGTTATGAAGCCCAATTCAGATTAATCAAAATTCATGAAAAAATGTAATTTTTTTATTTGGATGATGTGTAAAATTTGTAATGAGTATGTATATTGAACTTTTACAGGAATATAGGGAAAAATTCGATAGAGAAATATTCCCATTATTGATTTCTAATCAATTAATTCATAAAAATACGGGTCAAGTATACCATTCTTTTCAAAAAAGAATTGATAGAATAGAACTACAAAAAAAATCCATTGAAGATAAAGTATCACAATTAAAACAACATATGTCAAATGGAAATAAAGTTGAAGATTTTGATAAATCGACAATGTTTGATTTAATTGCAATGTTTGCGCAAGCGACATTATCATACTTTGAGATATACAAATCATGTTTGAAATTCTCTTTAAATTTTGAAAAACTTGAAATAACAAAATCTAATCCGGGTTATAATGAGATGATTGATCATTTAGGTGACTACAAAAATAATGGAGTATCAGTATTTCATAAAGCAGGTCTTAGAACATTTTTCAATGTAGATTTAAGAAATGTTTTAACAAATGACTCTTGGTGGATAAATAATAATTTTGAATTTACTTATGAAGAACCTGATGGTACAGAAATCTCCCTAAGTATAGGTGAACTTTATGGGGAATTGGCAAGTATCAATTCTGTGGTATTGGGATTCACTGAAAATCATCAAAAAAATTCTGATATTGAGTCTTCAAAATAGTCTTTTGATTTTAATACAGTAAAATGATTTTTGAATTTATACCTTGAAGGAAACCTTATCAAAAATCATTAAAATTAGTGGACCTGGATTGCTCTTTGCAAGCACTGCAATAGGTGTATCTCACCTAATTCAGTCTACTAGGGCAGGCGCTGATTTTGGATTAATGATAATTGGATTTGTAGTACTAGTTAGTGTGCTCAAATATCCCTTTTTTGAGTATGGCTCTAGATATGCAAATTCTACTCAAACAAGCATAATTGATGGATACAAAAAATTAGGAACTCCAATTCTAGTTTTGTATCTCATAATTACAGTTTGTTCGATGTTTTTTGTTACTGGTGCAGTTGGATTTGTAGCTGCAGGATTTTTTGAGAATTTATTTAATTTAGAATTTTTGGGAGAATGGTCCATAATCTTACTATTCATATCATGTGTGATGATTTTGGGAATAGGCAAATTCCATCTATTGGATAATTTGATCAAAGTTATTGTAACTATTTTGGTTATCTCTACAGTACTTGCGTTCTCACTTACTATAATTAATGGACCAATCGAACCAGTTGAAAATTTTGTTCCAAAAGAATTATGGACTACAACAGGAATCTTCTTTTTACTGGCACTGATGGGATGGATGCCTACTGCAATTGATTTATCAAGTTGGAATAGTCTATGGACATTAGAAAAAATAAAGCAATCAAACTATCGACCAAAATTAAAAGTAACTTTGTTAGAATTTAGAATTTCTTACCTTCTCACTGGAATTCTGGCAATAATGTTTGTTACCCTTGGTACTTTCATCTTTTATGGTTCTGGAGAAGAACTTCCTAACAATAATTCACAATTTGCCCATACTATCATTACAATGTATAGTAGTGTAATGGGTAATTGGAGCTATATTGTAATTTCGGCATCAGCATTTACTGTAATGTTTGGAACTATTCTTGCAGTATTTGATGGATATTCTCGTGCACTAAATAGAACGGTTGAACTGCTATTTGGAAAAAATGAGAACGATCCGTCTAAAAGTTCAAGAAAACTGTATTCTGTATTTCTTGTTATTTTAGCCTCAGGATCTCTGGTAATAGTACTTCAATTTGGAGATAATCTAAAGGAATTAGTTGACTTTGCAACCATTTTGTCATTTGTAATTGCTCCAGTAATTGCTATTTTCAACTATAGACTAGTTACTGGAAAATATTTAGAAAAATCAGATCAACCCTCAATAATATTGAAAATTCTAAGTGTTGGGGGAATTCTATTTTTATCAGGATTTGCAGTATACTTTATTTTATTAAAATTCGTTTTAAACTAAATTTTTATTTGAATTAGATTAACTCCATACATGCCGTTTGTAAAAGAAGGAGATGAATCAAATCCTGATGTTTCATCACTATACAAAGAAATTGATGATGAATTAAAAATTGGTAAGATTCCAAATATATTGAAAACTACCTCAATTGATCCTCAAATTGCCCGATGGTTTTGGGATGGTGTTAAAATTATCTTACTTCGAGAATCTTCTATTCCAAGAACTTTGAAGGAATCAATTGCAGTGATTGTGTCAAACGCAAATTCTTGCAAATATTGCACACAAGCTCATTCAATGTTATTGCAGTTAATGGGATTCGATGATGATAAAATCAATGATCTAAAAAATAATTTTGAAAATTTTTCAGATAAAGAAAAAGCTGCATTAAATTATGCATTAAAAATAAACAACTCTGCAAATAAAACAACTGCTGATGATCATAGAATTTTAAATGAATTTGGTTATGANGATAAACAAATTGTAGAAATTACTTCTGTAGTTGCTGCCTTTAATTGGGCAAACATAATTGCTGATGCCTTAGGTACAGATATGGAAGCATAGTTTTTTGATAATTATTGATCTGCTAATCAAATTTTTCACACTTTTTTAATTTTAACAAAAATTTATGAGATTAATCAAGCCAAGATTACAAAGGGACATGAAAAGAAGGGGGATTTGAACCAAACCGGAATTCATGTTAATCTAGGCATAAATTTTGTATAATCAAAACTACTGTTAAGATCAATTTTTTTATTGTTTTTTTTATTTATGAAAAGTTAGTAATAGACAGTATTGCCATGGGTAATGCTGGGTTGCGATAATTCAAACTAACGCATCTTTTGGAATTATNGCTCTACCACGTGGCTAAACAATCAGATCAAAGTATTTTGTGCCTACCATTTTATAGTAAGATTGATAGATTCACCTCATAGGAGTATAGAAAATGGTTACCGTTGAAGAAATTGAACATGTTTCAAAATTAATGAAAATAGATGTAGATGATCATAGTGAATATCTTGAAAAAGTTCAAACCATGATTAGTTATTTTGATATTTTGGATTCTGCAGGAGTTGAATCTGAAGAAATATCAATGCCGGAAATCCCAATTGAACAATTACGAAATGATGAATACATTCCATTTGATGAAAAATTAATTGAGAAGATGAATCATTACAAAGGAACCTACGTAAGAGCACCAAAGATGTGATATGAATCTAAAAATCTCTGCTCTTGAATTTATTGAAGAAGTAAAAAGTGGAAATATTACTGTAGAGGAATTTACTGCAAAAACAATTGAAAGAATTAATCAAGTTGATGATAAACTTCATGCATTTTTATCCGTAAATAATGATGCAATTGATCAGGCCCGTAATATCGATAAGAAAATAAAATCCGGTGAAAATGTTGGAGCATGTTACGGGATGCCAATTTCAATCAAAGACAACATGTGTATCAAAGATACTAAAACTACATGTGCATCAAAAATGCTTGAAAACTTTGTTGCACCATACGATGCAACAGTAATTTCAAAATTAAAAAAACAAGATGCAATTTTTATTGGCAAGGTTAACATGGATGAATTTGCCATGGGGCTAACTACTGAGTTCAGTGCTTTTGGCCCAAGCAAAAATCCGTGGAATATTGAACATGTCCCTGGAGGTTCATCTGGTGGAAGTGCAGTATCTGTCAGTTCATACGAATGTATTGCGTCATTGGGTTCTGATACTGGGGGTTCAGTTAGAAACCCTGCCAGTTTTTGCTCAACTGTAGGATACAAACCAACTTATGGATTAATCAGTAGATTTGGATTAATTTCATACGCAAATAGTATTGAACAGATAGGCCCTCTAACTAGAACTGTTAAGGACACTGCATTCATGTTAAATCTCATCGCAGGAATTGACCCAAATGACAATACTACAATTAACAACAATAATGAAGACTATTTGGAAGGAATTGAATCAGGAATAGAAGGTAAAAAAATTGGAATAATTACTGAAATGATGGGAGAAGGAATTGATCCTGAAGTACTTTCTGCTACAAAAGAGGCTATCTCTAAACTTGAAGGATTAGGTGCTACCTGTGAAGAAGTATCCTTAGATATGGTAAAATATTCTGTAGCCGCATATTATACAATAACTGCAACAGAAGCTGGTAGTAATCTAGCAAGATATGATAATTTGAGATATGGATATGAAATGCCTGTTGAAGGTTATGAATTTAATTCCTACATTTCAAAAGCTAGAAAAAACTTTGGACCTGAAGTAACTAGACGAATGATAATTGGAGGATTTGTTCCCTCTGCAGGTCATGCAGGAAAATATTTCCTCAAAGCTATGAAAGTAAAAAGCAAACTTACAAAACAAATCAATGAAGCATTTAAGAAATTTGATTTGTTGATAGCACCAACTGTTCCAATATTGCCATTTAAAATTGGAGAAAAAATCAATGATCCTGTGTCTCTATTTTTAGTAGATATCAATACAGTTACAGCTAATCTAACTGGTAAACCTGCCATTTCAATTCCGTTTAAAATTGTAAATGGCTTGCCAATTGGAATTCAATTATTGGCAAATTCTATGGAAGATAAACTGCTTTTACAAGCAGCACATGCATTAGAACAAACAGTTACCTTACCGGAGGTACCAATATGACAAAAATTGGTTTAGAAATTCACTGTCAATTAACAAATTTACAAAGCAAGTTATTTTGTTCATGTAAGGCAAACTATCGTGAATTTGAACCAAATGAAAACATATGTCCTGTATGTGCAGGAATGCCCGGCAGTTTGCCCAGATT